>JACCDW010544319.1_pt1 | contig 16951 bp, 14 predicted proteins | sample 7449781 | NCBI WGS metagenome assembly JACCDW01 (sample SAMN15323449, study PRJNA562643) | freshwater metagenome | isolation source: river surface water | place: USA:Blue River Watershed | collected 2017-08-18
TTAAAATTAGAAAACTTTGCCTTTTTTTATTTCATTTTTTATATATACATAGATGAATTACTTGAAAACCTTCAAAGACAAACTCTTCGAGTTTAACGTAAAAAGAATATGTGAAGAACATAAGATAAAAAACTGGTCAATTAACAAAAATGGTTTAGTCGACGTCAATGGTGATGTATTTATTTCTTATGCAGAAAAAATTCCACTAAGATTCGGTAGAATCAATGGTAGCTTGAATGTGGTTAGTTGCAAATTAAAGTCATTAGATGGCTCACCACATACCATAGAAGAACACTTTTATTGTTATGATAATGAAATTAAAGACTTGATAGGTGGACCTAAGTTTGTAGGTGGAATGTATCATTGCTATAATAATAAACTTACTTCTTTAGAAGGTGCACCAGAGACAGTTGGTGATAGCTTTTCTTGTGGTTCTAATAATTTGACTTCACTGAAAGGTTGTCCGAAATATATTGGAGGGTCTTTTATTTGTCAATTTAATTCAATAACATCTCTTCAATATGGTCCGGAAAAGATAGAGGATTTCACTTTAATTTTACCTAACCCTATATCAAACCTTCCAGAAGAATATTTAAATGAAAAGTATCTTGACTTTATCTTATGTAACCAATCAGATTGGAGCTTATACAGAAAAGATGGTACGGTTTATTTAAATAGATTAGAAGAAATGATTGAGTGGGGCATAGAAGCTGGTAAAATAAAACTTCACAGATGAATTACTTAAAAACATTCAAAGATAAGTTCACAGAAATGAATACTAAAAGAATCTGTGATAAATATGGAATTAAAAACTGGTCAATTAACAAAAATGGCTTAGTCGATGTCAATGGTGATGTAAAAATCGTAAAATTATCAATGAGTAAATTGCCTATAGCATTTGGACAAGTAAATGGTAACTTCCGTTGTTATCAAAGTAGCCTTAAAACACTACAAGGCTGTCCGAAGAGTATAATTGGTGATTTTGATTGCAGCTCCAACGAACTCACAGACTTAAAAGGTGGTCCTGAATATGTCGAAGGCTATTATGCTTGTGATAATAACAAGCTGACTTCTTTGGAAGGTGCTCCAGAAACAATCAATGCTGTATTCAATTGTGGTAATAATAAGCTAACTTCTTTAAAAGGTGGTCCAAGATTTGTTGCAGGTAATTTGTTTTGTGGAAATAATTTAATCACATCACTTCAATTTGGACCTGAAGAAATAAACGGTGAACCACGACCAATACACTATTTAGACAAAGATGTAATAAATCCAGAGACGCATGTGGTTGATAACCCACTAGTGAGAGCTTCGATATTGCCTAACCCTATATCAAACATACCAAAAGAGTATTTGAATGCTGTGTATCTTGACTTTATCTTATGTAACCAATCAGATTGGAGCTTATACAGAAAAGATGGCACAGTTTATTTAAATAGATTAGAAGAAATGATTGAGTGGGGCATAGAAACTGGTAAAATAAAAGCCTTAGAATAATTTTAATATATACTGGATGAAAAGAATTAAAAGCTTTCACAGTTTTAAACAGATTAATGAAGAGTTAGATGCTTCAAGAAGGAAGTTTCTTAAAAACCTTGCAACGACCGCAGTTGTAGGTGGCTTATCAGGATCCGCATTAAAAACAGTAATTGATTGGATACGTAATAGTTATAGCGAAGAAGCAGACGAATTAAGAGATGCGTATGAGCTTAGACTTTCTAAAGAAGGAAGACGATTTATTGTAGCACATTATGAAGATTATGTGCCTGGGTTTGAAGATAAGCTAAAAGTAGCTGAAGCAGAAATCATAAACATATTTGAAGACTGGACTACATCTGGAATTCAAAATACCATGAATCAAAAAATGTATGATGCTCTTGTTTTAATTTGCTTTCGTGTAGGAAGAAAAAACTTCAGAATGTCTAAGTTTATTCAACAGATAAAAAAGTCAAATTATATAAAAGCCGTTGAATTACTTCAATCAGAAAATATAGAAACACTCTGGAATTGCGCTAAACCTAATTGGGTTAAAAAATACGAGTTAATGCTACTATCATCATTCGATAGTGGATTGTCTTCTAAGGTAGATGAATTAGAAGAAGAAGAGACAGCATCAACTGATGAAGAAGAAATACAAAAACCAATGACTGCTGGTGAGACTACAACAAAAGCTAAAGTAAAAGATGGGTTAGTGCAATTAAAAGAAACTAACTATAAGAATGTTAAACATGATCTAGATGCTACTAAAAATGATTTTGTATCCAAGGCATTGCTTGACGACTTACAGACAGCAGCTGAAAGAGCCGGGGTTGTTGTTACAATAACAACTGCTAAATCAGGTCACTCGATTTTCACTATCTTCGGAACAGAAAGTAGACACAGAAAAAATATAGCAGTTGATATTGCTATCTTGAATGGTGAAGGTTCAGGTGGGGCTTACAATGCTATTTCTGGTAATCCAAACTTCAGAAAATGGGGTAATGAGCTAAAAGATGAATTAGTAAATTTAGGATATTCTTGGAACTCAGAAAGTGGTAATGACAAAGCAGTCCTTTGGCAAACTAATAAAGGTGGTAATCACTTTAATCACTTGCATGTTTCTAGGAAAAAGTAAACACTCATAATGAAATATTTGAAGTTATTATCGAAACTGGGAAAATAAAATAATTTTTTTTAGTTTCAATAATAAAGACTATATTTGCTTAAATATATATTTTATGGATACATTTTTTATTTATTACTCGATCTGCGTAATCTATTCTTTTATTATGTCAGCTATTTCTTGGAACAAGCACGGACGAGATGGAGGAATCGGTATTACGCCAGCTTTAGACAGCCTAGCAATTGTTATCTTAGGTCCTGTCTTAGCTCCAACGGATTTTCTGATACGATGGTTTAAAGCCTCGGTTAAAGCAGAATCCTACCGAATTAGAAGTCAATCAATATAATGATTGACTTTTTTGTTTTTGGTTATCTGAGAATAATATATACCTTCAATGAGATACCTTAAACATTATTCGATATTCGAAAGATTAAACATATCATCAGACATCGACCAGATGTTAGATGAATTTATCAATAAAGAAAAAAGCAAAGTCGCTGCTCTAATTCAATTGATAAGCTTACCACAAAGTATTTACGCTGATGATGAAGATCTTAATAACATCGACTTTTCAAAAGATTTAAACAAACTCAGCTTTGTACCAAAAAAGAAAAGACTTAATAATCGACATTTTGATCAAGAATCAATGCCAACTAGAATTGGTAAAGTAGTTAGGAATATCTATAATAAAATAAAAGAAAAAGGTTATCTAAAAGTTGATGGTGAATTCACAGGTGATTTAACAACAATTAAAAACTATTCTCGCAAACTATTCAAATTCATAGTTACTGAAGATTATAAAGACTTTAAGTATTTTATTTCCTCCACCTTAGAATGGCTTCCTAAAGCTAGTTTTACAACTAGCTTTGAAGGTAAAGAAATGAACTTCGTCATTCAATATGTTCGTCATGAATATAATAGTAAAACATGGGAATTTCTTCCCTGTATAGTCTTTTCATCTGAAGAAGAGGTTCCCGAAGAATTCAAAGACCAAAAAGGAATTAAACTTTATTTGAAATTTGAATCAAACCTGACTATAACAGATAAAGATATCGAAGACTTTGTTAATCTGACTGTGGCTTATCTTAAAACTAATAGAGCTGATGAAAATTCAGAGATTGAAGAAGTAAAAGGAGAAGACATCAGATTTTGGTATCATATAGATAACTACCAATCCGAAAGCGGTGAACTCGGATCATCTTGTATGGCTGAAGCTAAAAAACAACCTTTCCTGGATATTTATTGTGAAAACCCAGATAAGATATCATTGCTTATCTTGAAATCCAAACAAGGAAAACTTCTTGCTAGAGCTTTACTTTGGAAGCTAGATGATGGTAAATTTTTTATGGATAGAATTTATTTTATCATGGCTTCAGACTGTAACTTGTTTTATGCTAAAGCAAAACAAAACGGTTGGATTTACAAAAGATCACGTGAGATAATGCTTAATGACTTACATTATTATAATGAATTAAGAGTAACCTTAAAACAAACAAAATTCGATACATATCCTTATCTCGATACACTTCGTTACCTAGAATTCAACAAAGATTGTTTGACTAATCATCAACCGTCCGGTTATTATTATTATGTGCTACAAGAAACTAATGGAAGTTATGTAGATCGCTCAGAATGATTTTTAGTGTGTGAATTATAATATATACCTTAATATGAAATATTTGAAACAATACTCGTTATTCGAAGCACTCGAACTCTCAAATGACCTTCAGGATATGATTAGTTACTTTTGTAGAGAAAAAAGTAAAGTAGCTGTGATGCTTCTTTGGTTAAGTCAATCAGATGAATATTCAAATAAAGAAGATATAAATTATATCGACTTCTCAAAAGAATTAAATAAGTTCAGCTTTATTCCTTTGAAAAAAAGAAAAGATGCGGTTTCATTCGATAAGGAATCAATGCCTACTAGAATTGGAAGACTAGTCAATAATATTTTCAATAAAGCAAAAGAACTTGGACTTTTTCATTTAGAAAAAAACTACAATGGTCAATTCAAAAAAGACCCAGAACAATCAGGAGTTTATGAATTCAGAATTTCGAAACAATTCGATTATCCGAGACATTTCATTTACTCAAATGACAAATGGCTACCTAAGGTAAAAGTCAAAGCAAAATTTGAAGGAACAACTATTGACTTCGAACTTGTTGGTATCGAACAAAATGCTTATTATATACAAGGCGAAGGATATAAATCTTATCCTGTAATACAACTAAAAACAGATGCCGATGTTTCAGAATTAGAAGAAAAGGTTGATATCGAATTACCATTGAAAATCGAATCTAATCTAATTATTAATGATAAAGATGTAGAAGAATTTGTTAATAATGTAGTAGCTTACTTGAAAATCAATAGAGCTGATGAAAATTCAGAAATAGAAGAAGTTCAAGGCGAAGACATTAGATTCTGGTATCATCCTGACAACTACCAAACAATGAGTGGTGAGTTAGGCAGTTCTTGTATGGCTAAAGTAGAAGCTCAACCATACTTAGATATTTATTGTAAGAATCAAGATAGAATATCGCTACTTATTTTAAAATCTAAAGAAGGCAAACTTATCGCTAGAGCCTTACTTTGGAAGTTAGATAATGATAAGTTTTTCATGGATAGGGTTTATGCTATTTTGCAATCTGATGCAAAAATATTCTATAAAAAAGCTAAAGAAAAAGGTTGGATTTATAAAAACGGAAAATCGTCAATAAAGTTTAATGACTCAGAATATGATAAAGAGTTAAAAGTTTCACTTGAGTTTCTTGATTTTCGTAAGTATCCTTACTTAGATACACTTTCGTTTCTTGATTGGAGGACAGATAAGCTAAGATCTAGGCTGCCAAGGCACTCTAATTATTATGAGTTGTGTGATACAGACGGTGGTTACGACGCTGGTACATGGGATTGAATACGATTATTTCGATGACTAAGAAATAATATATACCTTATGAAATACTTGAAAAGATTTGAGTCGTTTGATGCAGAAAAAAACTCATTAAATGAAGAAATTAGCAGTAAAGATATAAAGGCTTTTGGGTTAGCAGCAGCTATGAGTCTTGGTAGCCTGGGCTCTAACGCAACTACAACTTCTACAGAATTAAAAAGTCCCGAATCAATCGAACAAATCTCGGAGCTTCCGAAAGACACTCAAAAACAACTTGATTGGCTTAGAAAGTATGTGATGTCAGATATGTATCTCAAGAGACTCGAAAAAGAATTTCCTGGTAAGAGTGATTCATTTTTAAAAAAAGAAAGACAAACTCGTTACGATAACCTGAAAAACATGGAATATAGAACCAAATTCGTTAAAAGTATTGGTAGTGAGCCAGGTTGGATTTCAGGTGTTTATACACCGAAAAAAGGATCAGGTGAGTTTAAAACAAATAAAGGATGGGGAAAAGATGACTTCACAAAAGATAAAAAATCTGGAACGGTTGAATTAGAATCAGAATATGGACCAGGAAAGAAAAAGCCGACACAAGGATTCGAGCACATACCAGCTCATGAATTCAGCCATGCGCTCGATGATGCTGGTGATAGAATTTCTGACAAAACAATTGACAAAATACAAAAATTAACAAAACCATCTGAAATGCCTAGATGGCGTAAATCATCAGGAAGTCATGAGTTTGATTATGAAAGTACGCCAACTGAGTTTATTGGTAGAATGCAAGCACTTAGATATATGCTTGCAAAAAAAGGAATCTATGATGCTACTAAAGAAGAATTCAGCGAACAACATTTCAAGAAAATGATGTCTGATCCAGATGCCAAAGAAGATACGCATCTTTATGACTTATTAAAAGTAATTAAAGGAACAGGTAATGAACAAATGAAAAACTTCATAGAATTAATGAATAGTATAGCTAAGAATGATACCAAAAGTGATTCGAAAAACTATGCTGTCACTGGCTCAGAATGGAGAAAAATAAATAAAGAACTAAAAGCTGATATGGCTGCTTTGTCTAGAAAAGCTGCTGATGGAAAAGTTAAGATTGCCAGGAAAGATTTATCGAATATATCCCGCAATTTAGGAATGTCTACTGCTAAGACTTCAATTTCCAAAAAATTCAATTCTAAACCATCAGATAATAAAAACCAAGTTTAATATATACCTTATGAAATACTTGAAAAGATTTGAATTGTTCGAAAGACTTAACGTATCAGACGACTTAATTGATTTGATACGACATTTAGCAGACGAAAAAAATAAAGTAGCTGAATTCTTAGTAAGGGTCATCAATAATGGTGATGATGTCTATAAAGACGAAGAAGATTTGAATAATATCGACTTCTCAGAAGAATTAAATAAATTCAGCTTTGTTCCTAGAAAAAAGAGAAAAGATGATGAAGATTTCGATCCGAAATCAATGCCCACTAGAATCGGAAAAGTAGTTAGAAATATCTTTAGTAAAGTTAAACAACATCTTTATTTAAATAAAGAAATTCAAGGAAAATTTATTCCAAGTGAATACTCAGATGAGGAAAACATGTATGAGTTTAGATATAATGACAAAGACTTATCTAAATTTATTTATAGTTTTATGGTATGGCTTCCTAAAACAAAAGCTGAAGTAACGCTTGAAGGTAAAAAGTTTCAATTTACCCTACATGATTCTTGGAATTTATATGAATGGAATGAAAAGACAGATTCGTATGAGCAAGTTCCTTGTGTATATCTTCATACTGATGAAGATGTTAGTGAGTTAGTTGAAAAAAAAGAAGTAACACTTCATATCAAAGCCGAATCTAATTTAATCTTGTTAGATAAAGATATCGAAGAATTTGTTAATAGTGTAGTTGCTTACTTGAAATTGAATAAAGCTGAATCAGATTCTGAGATCATAGAAGTCACCGGTGAAGACATTAGATTCTGGTATCATAACGTGAATTACCAAAGCAAGACAGGTGATTTAGGCAGTTCTTGTATGTCGTATGATGAAACACAAAAGTATTTAGATATTTATTGTGAGAATACAGATAAAATATCCTTGTTGATTCTTAAAAGTAAAGAAGACAAATTACTAGGAAGAGCCTTACTTTGGAAGTTAGATGATGGTAAAATTTTCATGGATAGAGTTTATTCAATCTTACATTCAGATGCTAACTTATTCTATAAGAAAGCAAAAGATAATGGTTGGATTTATAAGAAAGGAAAAGAAAAGATAATTTACCAAGAACAAGAATTCGATGGTGATTTATATGTTACATTAGATTATACTGATTTTTCTAATTATCCTTATTTAGATACACTTTGTTTTTTGGATCCATCAGATGGGGTTTTGTCAAATCGTGAGCCGTATGATGATTATTATTTGCTGCAAAGTACAGAAGGTGGATACAGCGAGCCATGGGTAAATGATTAACTAGATTAAACCTTTTTCGTGGCCCCATTCAATCATTTGTTCTAGTCTCTCTAGATGTAAAGAGCCGTCTTTGCGGTAAAGATTCCAATCATATTGTTCTTTAATAATGAATTGGAGATAATCCTCGGTTAGATACTCTTTTGGTATGTCCGATATTTTATTTCCCCACGCATATACAATCCCGTCAACTGACTCAGGACCGAACCTTAATGTGGTCAGTAGATTAGAGTAACAATGGAAATTTCCATCTATTTGACGAGGACAATACTCAAGTGTAGTTAGTTTATTATTATCACAGTAAAAGTTGTCAAATATTTGATTAGGGGCTCCTTTTAAACTAGTCAATCTATTATTCGAACATTCGTAATTTTTTCCAACATAAATTGGTCCGCCTTCTAGCGAGGTTATTTTATTTTCATGACAATCAAAAAAACCAGTTATCCTTCCGAATCTAATTGGTAGTCTAGTCAACCTTTTGTACGATAAATTGACGCTGCCATCAACATCAACAAGTCCGTCTGAGTTAATAGACCAATTTTTTATATTATATTGCTGGCAGATCTTAGCTAGCTCTGGCTCAGTTTGTTGTTCGAATAATTTTAGATATTTCATAATCGTTTGATTTTATTATTTTCTTTACCCCATTCAATCATTTCCTCAAGTCTATCGAGTCTTATGGCTCCATCTTTTTGGTAAAGTTTCCAATCTGGTTGTTCTTTAATGATGAATTCTAGATATCTTTCATCTAGATATTTTTTTGGAATGTCTGAGATTGGATTTGGTAATACTATTACTCTACCTTCGATTTCTTCTGGTGCAAATCTCAAGCTAGTTAATTTGTTACGGAGACACCAGAAATTACCACCAACTAACTGAGGGCTGCCTTCTAGATTAGTTAATTGGTTATATTGACACCAGAAATTAGCACCAACCATCTGAGCACAACCTTCCAAACTAGTTAAGTGATTATTGTAGCAACAAAAATCACCTCCAACAGAGTTGGGACTACCTTCTAGATTAGTTAATTTGTTATTTTGACAATTGAAATTACCATTAACTACCTGAGGGCAACCGTGTAAGCTATTTAGTCGATTATTACTACAAAAAAAATCTTTACTAACTCTTCCGAATTTAAGTGGTAATTTAGTCAACTTCTTAAAAGATAAATCGACGCTACCATCAACGTCTACTAATCCTTCAGAGCTAATCGACCAGTTGTCTATCCCATATTTTTCACAGATTTGGGCTATATCAGACTCAGTTTGTTGTTCGAATAATTTCAAATATTTCATAATCGTTTGATTTTATTATTTTCTTTACCCCATTCAATCATTTCCTCAAGTCTATCAAGTCTTATGGCTCCATCCTTGTGGTAAAGTTTCCAATCTGATTGTTCTTTAACAATGAATTGGAGATACCTATTGATTAAATATATTGCTGGTATATCTTCTAATGGATTTGGTAGAACCTTAACATCACCTTCTACTTCCTGTGGTCCAAACCTAAGTGAAGTTATTGCACTATGTTGACATATAAAATCCCCACCTACATCACGTGGGGAACCTTCTAATGAAGTTAATGATTTATTAAACGAACAATCAAAGTTTGCACCGACATATTCGGGAGCTCCTTTTAATGTTTTTAGATATTTGTTATTGCCACAAAAGAAATTTTTGCCTATTTGTTTAGGTGCGCCTTCTAGCGATTCAAATAGGTTTACGCCACACGAAAACGATCCACCTACCTTGATAGGTGAGTATTCCAAGCTCCATAACCCACATTCCATACAACTGAAAGAATCACCTACTTCCTTAGGTCCGCCTTTTAAAGACCTTAGAAAATGGTTACTACTACAGAAGAAACTTCCACCTATCTTTTCAGGAGCACCTTCTAAGGTAGTTAGTTTATTATCCTGGCAGTCGAAGCTACCGCCAACATATTGAGGAGCTCCTTTCAGTGACGTTAAATGATTTTTATAGCACTTAAATTCACCTCCAACATATTGAGGAGCCCCGGCTAATGTGGTCAAAAGGTTTTTTCGACAATCAAATGATCCTGTTACTTTTCCGAACTTCAAGGGTAATTCAGTTAACTGATAGTCAATTAAATTAACATCACCATCAACATCAACAAGTCCTTTCCAGTTAATAGACCAATTTTGTATACCAAACATTTTACAGATTTTAGCTACCTCTGACTCAGTTTGCTTTGCTTCGAATAATTTTAAATATTTCATACAGGTTTAATTTTGTTATTTTCTTTACCCCATTCAATCATTTGTTCTAGTCTCTCTAGATATAAAGAGCCGTCTTTGCGGTAAAGATTCCAATCATATTGTTCTTTGATAATGAATTCGAGATAATCATCGGTTAAATATTTCTTAGGTATATCAGTTATTTGATTTCCCCACGCATATACTTGTCCGTCAACCGACTCAGGACCAAACCTTAGTGAAGTTATTGCACTATGTTGACAATTAAATTTCCCACCTATTTCGCGTGGAGAACCTTTTAATGAAGTTAATGATTTATTAAACGAACAATTGAAGTTGCCTCTAACATACTCAGGTGCACCTTTAAGTGTTTTTAACCAGTTATTACCAGAACAAATGAAATCATCGAATATTTGTTTAGGTACACCTTCTAGTGATTCAATTATGTTATTACTACAACAAAACATTTTACCTAACTTCAAAGGACTATATTCTAAGCTCCATAACCCACAATCTATACAACTGAAACTATCACCTACTTCTTTAGGTCCGCCTTTTAAAGACCTTAAAAACGGGTTAGTGTTACACCAGAAGCTACCGCCTATCTTTTCTGGGGAGCCTTCTAAGGTAGTTAGTTTATTATTCTGGCAGTCAAAGTTACCGCCAACATATTGAGGAGCGCCTTTCAGGGACTTTAAATGATTTTTATCGCAGTCGAAGTTTCCGACTACATGAGTAGGTGATCCAGCTAATGTAGTCAAAAGGTTTCTTTGGCAATAGAATGATCCAGTTACTTTTCCAAACTTCAATGGTAATTTAGTTAACTGATAATCAAATAGCTCGACATTACCATCAACATCTACTAATCCGTCTGAATTAATAGACCAATTTTGTATATTAAACCTCTTGCAGATTTTAGCTACCATTGACTCAGTTTGCTTTGCTTCGAATAATTTTAAATATTTCATACATGCCTAATTTTATTTGTTTCTATACCCCATTCAATCATTTCTTCTAGTCTATCAAGTCTTAAGGTTCCATCTTTGCGGTACAGTCTCCAATCATGTTGTTCTTTAATAATGAATTGGAGATATCTATCAGTCAAATATTTCTTAGGTATGTCCGATATTTTATTACCAAATGCCCAGACAGATCCGTCAACTGAGTCAGGTCCGAATCTTAATGTGGTTAATTTATTATTAAAACAATGAAAATCTCCTTCAATTTCACGTGGACAATTCTCAAGTGTGGTTAAATTATTTGAATTACAGAAAAAATTTTTAAAGATATGATTGGGTGCGCCTTTTAAGTTAGTTAATACATTATTCAAACAATAATAATGTTTACCAACATAACTTGGTCCACCTTCTAAGGATTTTAAGTAGTTATCGCTGCAACTGAAAAGACCCCCAACATAAGTAGGAGATCCTCCTAAGCTCATAAGTATATTCATATCACACGAAAAATAGCCATCTACGTGTTTAGGGGAGCCGTCTAACGTATTTATTTGGTTTTTTTCACAAGAAAAAAAACCAGTGACTTTTCCAAATTTAAGTGGTAATCTAGACAACTTTTTATGTGATAAATCTACATCACCATCAACATCTACTAATCCGTCTGAATTAATAGACCAATTTTCTATATTGTATTTTTTACAGATCCTATCTATTGTTTTTTCGCTCTGCTTTGCTTCGAATAATTTTAAATATTTCATCTTATGGGTATATATTAATATCACATTATGATTTAAGCCATTTAATATATACTGTTATATGAAATACTTAACTGAATTCAAGCTTTTCGAACATCTAAACATCTCAGAAGACCTGGGGAATATCTTATCATATTTAGTAGTAGAAGAAAAAAGTAAAGTAGCTTTATTATTATTACTTGCTTCAAAAAGCAATGCTTATAAAGAAGATGAAGATGTAAACATGATTGATTTATCAGATGAATTCAATAAGTTTAGCTTTGTTCCTAAAAAAAGAAGAAAGTCTGATTCCGAATCAGAATTCGATAGGACTTCTATGCCAACAAGGATTGGTAAAATTGTTAATAATATCTACAAGAAATTAAAACCATATCTAGAAGTAAATACCGAATTGACTGGTGAATTTTCGCACGGGCGATCATTTAGAATAGTTGAGCCTCCTCAAGAAGCACTTTATTTTATAGTGAATACTAGGAGATGGGCAGAACCAGTGATAACCACTATTACTTATGAAGGTAAAACAATTGAAGCTAAATTATCTATGAGATCTGACAGTTGGTACAGGTCTAACCAATTTACTAAAGAAGGTGTGAAGGATGTTATTATAATAAAATTTGAAAACGATATTCAAGAAATACCACAAAATCAAGAAGTCACTATTGGATTACAAGTAAAATCAAATTTGTTTATTACTGATAAAGATATAGAAGAGTTTGTTAATTCAACTGTTTCGTTTCTTAAAATGAATAAATCTGATTCTGAATCCAAGATAGAAGAAGTAAAAGGAGAAGATATTCGGTTTTGGTATCATCGAGACAACTACCAATCGTTATCTGGTGAATTAGGTTCTTCTTGTATGTCTTATCCTAATACGCAACCATTTTTAGATATTTATTGTAAGAATCCAAATAGTGTTTCTCTTTTAATCTTAAAAAGCAAACAAGAAAAGCTCTTAGCTAGGGCATTACTTTGGAAGTTAGATAATGGTGAGTATTTTCTTGATAGGGTTTATTCAGTTCTAAATTCAGATTGTATTATATTTTGGAGACTAGCTATTGAAAAAGGTTGGATTTATAAGAAGCGTGATGACTTGTTAAAGGGTGATACATTTTGGATAGGAAGCTTGTCGGTTAATTTAGATAAGTCTCAATTTAATACTTATCCTTATTTAGATACACTTTGTTATCTTTATCGGTGGGATGGACGATTGACGACCGATGGACCGGATATAGATTGTATAACACTTAAAGAAACTGATGGTGGATGGGAAGAGGAGTTTCCTGAAGAGGATTATTATGATGAAGATTAAAGTCCGAATCGTTGTATATCTGCGTTGTAATTTCTTGAAACCTCTGTTGCTGATAAAACTTTGGAGTAAACCCTGAAAGCTCCTATATAAACATTACTAGCCTCGTTACTAGAATATCTACTACCTACATATAAAGCAGTACCAGAAGTCGCTGTAGTGCTTCCAGAGTAGGCGGATGAACCATTCAAGAATATTGTAATACTCGAACCGGTTATTGTTATAGCTACGTGATTCCAAGCGGTTGTTAGAGTAGCTACTGCTTCTTGCCAAACACCAGACCCATTTGGATAATAAGATAATTGTCTTGATGAATTAACGCCTAATTCAAAGTTATCTGAAGGTGACGTTGATATAATTCTAGAATAAATGCCACCGGGAGAAGAAACCCATTTTACCCAAAAATCTATTGTACAGGTTGAGGGTCTAGAATAATTCAAATATAAGTTGTCATTAGTACCATCAAATAACAAACTACCACCATTTGCAGAATCATAAGTAGGTCCATTTTGTAGTGTACCATTATTTCTATTACCGCTGATATCTAACCAAGTAGTACCACTTCCTTGGTAGCTACTTAAATCACTTGAGTCTAAGCTTACAGTGAGGTTATCTGTTATTGTTTGTAAGCCAAACCTACCTCTCTGAGCTTTGTAGTTTTGAAGAATTTCCAATCTAGATAATGCTCTATTGTATATTTTATACGAGCCAATAGCTCCATTCAAGTAAGCACTTGTTCCCATGTTGCTGTTGTCTTGTGCTCCAATAGCATAGTGAGTTGCATAACCGTAGTCTGAAGGAACTTGTCTAGTTAGTGTAGCTGTTCCAATTCTAATACCATTTATGAAGGCACTCAATGTAGTTCCTTCATAAGTAAGTCCAACATAATACCATCTATTAAAACTCAAGTTAGATGAGGTTATTCTAGTGGTGAGTGATCCATGCCAAAGTGAAAAACTTATAGCACCACTGGAGTTTATTTCCATGATACTAGCGTGCCAACTGAATAATAAAGAAGATGGTGTATCTGTTTCCATTATTATTTGCCCAGCACCATAAGGATAAACCCAAATAAAGTGCGAAGCATTTTTAGTGGTCAATTGTGAGTTTAAGCTTGTTGTATTAGCTAAGATATAATCATTTACTCCATCTAATACAAAGTAACCACCATGTGTATTAGGCGCCCAAGTAACACCATTGACTAAACTTGCAGTAAAACCTTTACCACTTGTATCCTTTACAACTGTACCAGATTGAGTGTAACTATTATAATCAGCTGAATCAATCAATAAAACAAGTCCATTTGTTGAAACAGTAGAATTAGAAAATCTAGATTTCATGACATTGTAGTTATATGACGATTCAGCTTGACTTAGATTTCTATTGTATATCATAATCGCTCCAAGAGCTCCATTATCGAATGTAAATGAGCCGTATCTATTGAATTGATAAGTAGTCCAGTTTTGTAGATTGACACTTTTAAATTCAAGCATATGCCAATTACCATCTAAAGCAAAATCAAAAATATTAGATTGTTCCACCGTATCTTCATAAAAAGCCGGTGAGCCAGCATTGCCATAATATTCTTTAGAAGTGGAATAATAAGCCCCTAAATAATAGCTACCATCTTGACCATGTAAAAATAAAGCTTGCGTCTCAATTGTCCTAATCCAAAGTACGACGGTACAAGTAGTTGATGATGTGATGTTACCAGATCTAACAATACCACCAGCATCAGATAATTGGAAAAATTTACCAGTAGAATTAAAAGTAAATGCTGCATCAATAGTGAAATTTCTACCATTACCCGAAAGGTCGGTCCACGTTGTGCCAGTACCTGGATAACTAGAAGAATTAGTAGCGTCTAAATAAAGTAACAAACCATTTGGAACTATTGAATTTGCAGTAATATATCTACTCTTGTAATCATCAAATAGTTGAAGCACCTCTGAATCACCCAAAGCTCTATCCCAAGCTAAAGTGACACCAATCGAACCTGAAAACATAGTAGAATAATAATCTTGTCCAACACCATAACCATCAGAATTACAAGGTCCCCATAGTGAGCCAATACTACGCATGTAAGCCACTACACTACCTACTAAAGTTATCTCATAATCAAGATAACCATTTATAAACATTTTCATGTTAGTGCCTTTCTTCACCCAGACTAAGTTTTTCCAAGTACCGTCATTAATAGCAGTAGGACTAGTTGGTGTGTACCATTGACCGAAATAATACCAATATTTCATTCTTCCATCATATAAAGAATAACCAAGAGCTACTGGTCCACCATTACAATGTGAGTAAATACCTCTCTCACCAGTTGCGGTTGTTTTTACCCAAGCAGAAAAAGTATAATCAGTAGTAGTAAGTATTTCTGTGTCAAATCTAGCAAAGTCATTAGACCCATCAAAAACAATCGAACCTTTACCATCAGTTGAGTAACTAAGAGTAGCTGGAATAGCTAGTCTATAAGTAGTCCCACCATTAGGATAAAGTGTTAGTCTTCTTGCATTAATTGAAAGATCATCCCAAAATCTAGAAGTAGTATTATACGATTGTTCATTTCCTGGGTCTAAAAAAAGAGAAACAGAATTATAAAGACTAGTCGCAAGAGATCTGACTGTTCTTCTAGTGAGTATAGTGTTTCTATTGGTACTTCTGGTTGTTCTGCCTCTGTAAGTATTATAATGATTTCTAATTTCTGCTTCAGAGAGGGCTGATTTAAACATTTGAAGAAATGCAATATTGCCGAAGAAATATCGTTGGTTTAGCTGACCTCTTTTGCCAATTGCTCCATCTTCATCCCAGTTGCCTATTGTAAAATTCATAGTTTGTGAGCCTACTAAAACACCATCTAGGTATATTCTTATTGTGTTTATATTGACGGTAGCTGCTATATGATGCCATTGTCCAACAGTTAAGGTACCGCCAGCTAAAGTAACGTTGTTAACATCTGATATTTGTGTTACAAAAAGATACACTTGATTATTATTAACTCCAAACCAGTTGTCATTGCCGTTTGAGTCTGAGCCAAAAACAACATAATCACCAGTTCCTGCCATCTTAACATATGCTATGAGTGTCAACGTATTTCCTAGATTAAGAGAAGTAGGTATGTTTACAAAGTCATCTGTGCCATCAAAATAAAGAGATCCACCGTTACCAGAAGTAAAGCCCACACCATTGTATAATTCACCATGTACAGAACCAACTAAGTCAATTAAACCTCCGCCTGTAGAGACTGTTGTGCCTCTGGTGGTACGGTAGCCTAAGTTAATAAAATGCTCGGGTCTTAATATTGTTGTGCCTTGGGTCAGCGAGACTGCTGCTACTCTGACTCTATTCCATGTAGCATATTCATAATGAAAAAGATACAGGTTCATGATAGTTGTTGCGGCATTTGTAGTAAATTCAGCCCATGCATGATACCAACCATCACCAAGTGATTCAAGTCTAGATGCATTAACTAATCCTCCTTCAGTAAGGTATCCACTATTACCATATTCATAACGATACATGTAATTTGGATGATAATAACCATTATCTGTTTTAAAGATTATTTGATACATGTAAGCTGTTGAGCCTGATACTGCAACAGCAGTTGTATGGTAGCCGTAAAGGTTAGGACAACAATTACCTGATCCACCAGCGTAATCATTATAAAAGTCTACATACTTTACATTTATGTGATCATTGAAATACGGAATAAAAGCAGACTCTGTTCCATTTTGTACTTTGAAA
>JACCDW010924084.1_pt1 | contig 16951 bp, 15 predicted proteins | sample 7449781 | NCBI WGS metagenome assembly JACCDW01 (sample SAMN15323449, study PRJNA562643) | freshwater metagenome | isolation source: river surface water | place: USA:Blue River Watershed | collected 2017-08-18
ACTGTTAATTCTGGCGCTTTGATTTTTTCAATCAGTAATTCTTCAAATGGAATGTCTTTTTGATATTTTAATGGTAAATAAATAAGTTCTATTTCGCCAAAATAATTCGAAGCTATCAATTCATTTGATAGAAACTGTTCTAACGTTTTATAATCATAATTCAATATACATTCAATATAAAATAACCTAAATGTCCAAATATCTGATAATATGAAATTATAAGCATACATTTTATTTGGAATATTCAAACTTTTATTGACAACAAGTTCATTTAATAGTCTATCTATAAATACTATTAATTTATATATACTAACATTACTTTCAACGTATCCTAAATCAATTCCATGCTCTACAATTAGTTTTAATAATTTAAAGTTGTCTTGTATAAACAAATCAAGATGATAATAAATTTTTATAATTTCAATAACAATATTAATTGAAATGTTTTTTATATTTTGAGAATATAGTAATCTTGGTAATAAAAAAAAGAATTTTGGAGATCGCTTAGATTCTACATCAAGTTTATCTAATAAAACCACTAAGGTATTAAATGGAATGATACTTGTAATATTAATAACAATAAAGTAAAGTAAATCGATTGAAATGAATTTATTTTCACTTGCTATTTTTAGTATTAATGCATTTAAATAGTTAGCATCCACATTATTCTCATATTTTAAGATACAAATTAGCTCATCTATCGTTTTAGAATACAAAGTCAAATCTAAATCTTTATAGTTTTCATTGTAAATATCTATTTCATTTCTACAATAAGGGCATTTTTTATTATGTAAAACATTAAGTCTATTATTATATTGGATATGTAAATTTCCTGATGCAGAATTTATTAAAAGATTATTGTCATTTTTTTTATATCCTAAGTCATTCAAATAATACATAATATAATCATTAAAACACTTTCTATGAAATTTATGATTACATTCAAGTTCTATTGTTTCATGTAAAATCAATTCATCATAACATATTGAACATGTATCCATTTAAAATTAATAATGTAATTAGTTTAAAATTTTAAATTTTTTTATATTAATAGAATAACTTGATTATGAAAAAAGTAAAACAAAATATAATATCAACTAATGATGTTATAACCGAAGATTTACCAAAAAGCTCAAAAAATCAATTTATCAATTATATTAATAGAAAACGTCAAGAACAAGAAAGAAAAACAGCTTTAGACAGTTCACAGGAATACATTGATTTTGTCCAAGATACTACATTCAATTTAAAACAATCATTCGAAAGTACAAATGGAATTTCTGGATTAGATCCAGACAATAATAAAGTAGTTCAACGATTAAAAAAGAATATAGTTTGTATAGACTCTAAGTTTCGCGATAAATCGGTTTATCCAAATAGTAATAACTTTAAAGCTTTTTTAGGTAGGAGTTTTAAAAACGTCGTTAAAATAAGAGTTGCTTCTACACAAATACCTAATGTTGAAGAGGCAATTAAAAACACTCCACCAGAACGTCAAAACAATATAATATCTTGGCAAAATGAAGATGAATATTCTCAAGGTATATTTAATAATTGTCCATTTACGTATGATTTTAATTCTAAGAAATTTACTATAAATGTTGTAAATCATGGATTAATAGTTGGTGAAACTATTAATATATATTATTTTGATTGTTCAGTTAGCATTTTAAGTGTCAATGGTTATATTGAGTCATATATTTTGGATGAAAATAACATTCAATTTGATTATTCATATTATACTAATTCTAGTGGTCAAATTTCATTGGATTTTGGTGTTCCAATTTATACAGTTGAAATAACACCGGGTTCATATAATGCTATTAAGATTGGAGAAGAATTACAAAGACAAATGAATTCCGTAAAACGTGTAATAAATGGGAAATATCATTATTTTTTACTTGATGTGAATACAAAAACCAATATCTTTAATTTCAAAAATTTTGATGTAAATAAATTAGAAAATAATAGTATTTCAACAACTGCTGGTTCTAATTTAATCACAGTCAATGCAAGCTTACATGGTATTCAAGAAAATGAAGAGTTTTTAATTCAAGATATTACAAATTTAGGTGGAATAAATTCATCATTTTTAAATGGATTGTTTATAGCTAAAAATGTATCATTGGATTCATTTCAATATGAAGTTGGTTCAAATGCGTCTATTACTACAACAGGAGGTGGAAATAATGTTATTATTGGAAAATATATACCTTTCAGATTTTTATTTGATAGTAGTAATACTCTACTGCAATTTAATATTGGATTTCCAGATGAGGACTCTGCTGAAAGTATAAATCAAACAAATCCTATTGAAACATTTAAAATTCCTATTGAAAATATTTACACAAATTCACCAAGTGGATACACTACTATTGAAACAATTGAACCCCATTATTTAGATTCAGCTAAAATTATTAGAATAAGTAATATAAATACAAATACAAATCCTGTATATTTAGATACAACAACTCCACACAATATACTTAAAGAAACAGTAATTACTATTTCTAATACGACTACCATTCCAAATATAAATAAACAAGTTTTGGTTATACCTTTAACAACTTCACGACTTAAAGTAGTTGATAACAATTTAGTGATAACCTCAAATACTACAGATTATACTAAAGCGTATTTTTTCGCTTATAATGACTTAGTAGATATAATTAATTTAGATGGTTATTCTAACAATAATCCTGAGTTTATATATGGTAAAAATATTCCTGTGTTTAATGTTATAAGCGATAAAATTTTTACATTTAAAGGGGTATTCGATTATGTAAATTACTCTACAGTTAAAAATGCGTTTATTGCTACATCAAAATTAAAAATAACAACAGGAAATGGTGTTAATAGATTTAATAATTTAACCCAACTGTATAATAATAAAACAACAGAAAATAGAAATGGTGGTATACCTGTATTTAATCCATCCATTTTAAACCCAAGTAACAATGAATATTATGAAGATTATTATTTATTAAATTCAGAATTAACTTATACAGACAACAATTCTATTATACCTGCAAATAAATATAAAACGAATTGCATAGCCGTAGAAAATGTATCGACTTTATCAAATAGTGTTAGAAATATAACGGCAATTACAAATCCTAATCCAGGAAAGATAATACAAATTCAAATGAACAGCGATTATTTTTATGTGCCAGGGGAAACAATCACAATTACTGGAACAACATCATTAAATGGTCAGTGGACTATTTATAAGACCTTACCATCTGGATCTCCACCAAATCCACCATATGATATATATTCTGTTAGATTTATTCAAATAGAAACAACTATTACTGATATATCCTTTTCATCGGCAACTGTTCAACCTAGTTTTCATAAAGACAATACAATTAGAATAATGTATTATAACCATTTATTAGACACAAATGATAATATCAATATTCTTTATCAATACCCCCCAAATGATTTACTTTTACTTAATAAAAATCATTTAATTGAGTATATTAGCCCTAATTCATTTTTAATATCATTGACGCATTCTACATTATTTTATAATAAAATTTTAAGTATAATAAATGATAATTTAATAGAATTGTCGAATATATCAGATAACACAGTGAATATAAAACCTATTGGCGCGCAAAAATATTATAACGAATTAGAGATAAAAGATATAACTGGAGAGGTAAAGTTAGGGCAAAATGTACCGCTTAGAATTGATGATATACAATTGCCTGAAAGTTTGGTTTGGGAAGATTTAGCAACAAATGATACTGGAAAAGATCTTTATTTATTAGGGTCTGAATATTACCCACTTATTTTATATGCAGATTTTATTTCATCCCCTGATAATTTTAATTTTTACGGTTTTGATTATAAAAGTTTAATTAAATTTTATGTATCGAACGATTACGGTAGTACTTTTGAAAACAAGAGTTATTTTAATATTTCAAAATTATCAACAAATGACACTATCTATATTACAGATGGAAATGGGGTGTTAACTGACAATACAGAATATTCAATTACAAAACTATCTAATTATACATTTTCAATACAATACAATCATACTTCAAGTATACCAGATACACAAATACAATTTAAAGTATCTAATGATACAAATATTGTTATAGATGGATTATTAGTAGAAAACAATAACATCAACATTATTCAAAGAAATATACTAGCAATTATTGATTTATCTATTTATGCAGGGTCAAACAATTTTCCTAATAATGTAAAGGCCATAGTTTTAGATGCACCTACGCGTGTGTTGCGAGTCGAAGAAATTATTATATCTGGAACAAATGCATTAAATGGATCGCATTCAGTTTATACAACTTACACACAGTATTATTTAGAAGCACTTGGAATATCTGGAAATACCAACGTATTTTATGATCCATCACAAGTTATATATATAATTAGTAGTATATCAGATATATCATTTTCTGGAACTCCTACATTTTCAGTTAATTATTGTAATACAAACACTTTAAGAATTATATGTCCAATTACTACTCCTGATATAAACAAAATATCTATTGGAAATAACTCAGATGCTATGATATTATACAAACAATCTTTCACAAATGCGACAATTCCATATGACGCAAATGTTATTTACAAATACTATATCAATACAGGAATTATTACTAAACAAATTATATCTTCACTTTCTGATGTTTTTGACAGAAATTCTATGTATATAGCGTCGTCATCTAATGGACAATACATATTACTTGCAACAGTATTAAATTCAATTGATACAGATTATAGGTTATTATTAAGTAATGACTTTGGCAATACATTTATACAAATATATAATTATTATACTGCCACAATAACAATACAAACATTTAATTGTTGTTGTATATCAGATAATGGAAAATTTATTACATGGATAGTACAAATAGGTTCAATTTCACCTTCCACTATTCGTATATTAAATAGTTTAGATTATGGATCAACATGGATAACTGATCAAAATATATCTGGGTTTTTTATCCCAGATAACAATTTATATAAAAATATGGTGGCTTGCAGTGGAGACGGGAAATATGTTTTATTTTGTGCTCAAAATGCTATTACAAATGATAACACCATTTTCATTTCAAATGATTATGGTCAAACTTATACAAAAACAGTATTCCCTATATTAACAGGTAATCAAATGAGTATACATAACGTTACTATGACATCAAATGGTAAATATCAAATAATATCAGGAGGTGAAATAATATTTTCAGAAGATTATGGTGTTACTTGGAAAAATTATACAATTGATAATGATTTATGGGACGGGACTTTTGGTGTCGATTTAAATATGTCAAAAGTTGTAGATATTACAACAAATGGAAAAGTATTTTATTCGATTTTAACAACAAATACAAGTACATTTCCTATAAACAATAAAATATTATCTGACACATTAATCAAATGGGAAGTAAATCAAAATGATTTATTAGAAATAACGCTTGAACCAAGTGATCATTATTGGTTGAAAAATAATAATGTAACTATAACTGATTGTATAGAACCATTATTAAATGGATCGTATTCAATAAAAAACAAAACTAATAATTCTATAGAAATAGAACCTAATTATTTGATAAGCCCTATAATAACGACATATTTTAATGGTAATATTAAAATAATGACAAAATACATATAGTTCAAGATGCACAATTATATGAAATGTTATTATTTGAAAATTCATTCAATACTATTCCAAGTGTAAATATTTTAAATATATCTCAATATGATACTGGAATAATTGCTATAGTATTGGCACAACAATACTATTTTTTATATAATGAAGAAATACAAATTAGTGGAACTGATGCCTTAGATGGTATTTACAAAATTTTAGATATAGATTGGAATGATTCTGATGTATTTTATAGTTATGGGTTTAAAAAAGCTAGAATTGTATATATAGCAACAAGTATAACTAATCTTACTATTTCATTGGGTCCAGCAACAGTTAGTCCAAATTATACAAAAGCTAATACAGCAAGAGTAATAATGAAAAATAAAATAAATATGACTATTGGAGATAAAATATATATAGTTGATGTTGGAGAAGCATGGCCGACTTTAAATAATCCATTTTATATTATTTCAAAAATATTAGGTCCATTTTCTTGTCTAATAGATTGTGTTCATTCTCCAGAATCAATAATAAGAACTGGGCCAACTGAATATCCTAGTATGTTTTTATCTTCTGGACTAGTAGAACCATCTGATTTTTTATTGCAACAAAAAAGCAAGGAATATTGGCCTTTAACATTTTCTAGTATAACAATCCAAAACAAAGGTACTACGTTTTTACTTCTAGAAAATTCATTTTTTAGTAATCCAATTATTGATATATCAAGTATAACGATAACGGAAAGTGGACTTATTAAAATAGTATTATCTGCATTTTGTACTTTTAGTCATAATGAAGAAATCATAATTACAGGAACAAACAGTTTGGATGGAACATACAATATCTTATTGCTTTATACTGAAAATTCTACTGCTGAAATCGACGAGTTTGCACCTAAAAATGTCATTTACATAAAAAACACTTTAAATGAAACTGACCTTTCATTTACTTTAGCAAGTGTAATTCCAAATTATACACAAGCTAATACTGCTAGAATCCTTTCTCGTGAAAATATAATAGTTTCTGTTGGCGATTCAATAATTATAACTGACAACCAAAGCTCACCTTTAACAGACAATACAACTTATTTAGTTTCAGCAGTTTTAGGTCCAAGGTCATTTTTAATAGAATTCAATCACACTCAAGATAGTATATCTAATGATTATACTATTACTGGCCAAATAGGATCTGCTCTTAGTGATATTCATCGCAATCAAGATGTAATACTTTATAGAGTTGAATCAAAGGAGAAAACAAATGAAATTGGAGGAATAAATTTGGAGTTGATTAATAATACAAAATATTCTATTCATCGCATTTTAGATGCAAATTCTTTTATTATAGATCTAAAAGGATCAAAAGCAACTGAGGCAGGAAATTTTGGTGGAAGTAATGTATATATTTCCAGTTTGGTAAATGGTAATAGAACCAGCCAATTAAATACTTATGATGGAACAATTAATTCTAGATTATTTAGGTCAGTATCATTAGAAGGATACAATTACATTTACCTATGTAGTTATGGAAAAGAAACTGAATTAGATGTAATAGACTCGAATAATACCAACGTGTCAAATATCTTTGCTAAGATTTTATTAGATCAACCTATAGGACATATGTGTTTCGATTCGTTTATTTCAACAGAAAAAATATTTTATACACCAATTCCTGAATTAAGCGAGCTTACATTTATTATGTTCACACCTGATGGTGAATTATATAACTTCAATGATACAGATTATTCGTTAGATCTTGAGATTACAAATATTATTGAAGAAATTGAGGAATCGAATATTGGTTCTAAAAACAATTCCAAATTGAAGTATTCGATTAATATGGAAGAACGTCAGCAACAACAAAACGATAACTTAAAACCACGATCCAAAAAACGCAACTAATTATATATAAGTTATATAACAATTGTATTTAATTCCTAATTCTAACCATTTAGACAATTTTTCAGCAATTAAAACGTTTTCTTTGTATTCATTTTGTTCTAAAATATCAATTTTATAGTTTGTGTCAAAAACCCATTCTTTATTTTTATGTTGTGATTCAAGTTCTGGAAATTGTCGTTTATGTAGTATATAATACTTTACATATTCTAATAATTCATCTATTTCATATATTTTACAACATGGAATTATACAATTGTCGTCTATTCCTAAAAATGCTGAAAAATAGAAAGCAGATGATATTGATAAACACATATTCCAACATTCGTTTAGATCATATAGACGTAGCTCATTTAATAAATGTGGCCTGTCTTCTGGATTTTTACAGTCTAAATGAAACCTAAATCCCATATTAAAAATAATAAAGAAATTTAACTTTAAATTAATTTAAAGAATAATTCTTTTTTAATAAATAAAATATGTTAAAATATTTATTATTAAAGTTAAAGTGTTTTATTACAACTCGACGGTTTACTACAACTGCAACTAAATTGGATTTTTCCAATGTCCTAATTAAACCGAGATACTCCAAATTAAATTCTAGAAAAGACGTCGATTTAAATGTAAGTTATACTACTAAATGGGCAAAAAAACAATTGGATGGAGTTCCCATTTTTGTCAGTAATATGGATACAACTGGAACATTTAGTATGAGTATTAAATGTTTAGAATACAAGATTTACACGGCTATACATAAACATTATTCTGTGCAAGAATGGCGTGAATTTATAGAATTGCATAAACGATTATTACCAGAATTAAAGAAATATATATTTATATCTACCGGAACAAGAGATCAAGACTACACTAAATTGATTAAAATTGTAAAATTAACAGGAATTGAAAATATCTGTATAGACAATGCAAATGGCTATACTAAATCGTTTGTTAGTTTTGTCAAAGAAATTAGACAAAAATTTCCTAATAGTGTAATTATTGCCGGAAGTGTTGCGACTAAATTTATGGGAATGAAACTTTTAGATGCTGGTGCTGATATTATCAGATTTGGAATTGGTTCTGGTAGTTTATGTACGACTAGAATGTTAACTGGTATTGGTGTCCCACAATTCAGCCTTATTTTAGAATGCGCGAAATTCATTAGAAATAATGGAGGTTTATTCATGTCAGATGGCGGGGCTACTTGCCCAGGTGATTTTGTCAAAGCTTTTGGTGCTGGCGCAGATTTTATTATGTCTGGAAGTATGTTTTATGGTCATACAGAATGTGAAACAGAAATTAGAGAAAACAAACATACAGGAGAAAAACAATGTATCCATTACGGAATGTCATCAAAACAAGCTATGGAAAAGCATTATGGAGAAATGGCAAATTATCGTGCAGAAGAAGGTAAAGTTGAAATTATTAAGTATAAAGGGAATGTTTCCGATACACTTAATAAAATACTTGGAGGAATTAGAAGTGGTTGTACTTATACAAATTCTAAGAATATTGTTGAATTACACGACAATGTGCGTTTTATTAAAGTAAATCAACAAACCAATGAAATATTTAGTAAAAATAAATTTTAAAATCAGTTTATCGTTTAGTATATTTATTTTCAAATTGAAATGAATTCAATTTATATATTAATAAATGAATATGCTCTGTACTTAAATTATCGATTATATTATCAATTAAGTTATTTGAAAATTCATTTGAACTATTATTGTATTCATATAATTCATTGTCATCTGAAACTTTATTGATATCAGGATCGCTATAATATTCTAAAGTATCTATTTTATAAAAGTAATCTAAATCTAATGTGTTGATTTTATTGTTTAAGATATTATCGTAATTTTTTTTACAATAAGTATAAAATTGTTGTATGTCTTCTTTTAAAACGAGAGACCATACTATATTTTCAGTGTCTTGGTCAGGTTCTACTTTATAAATATCTTTTTCTATATCTAATTCATTTATATTTTTATAATTTATATTATAATATGAACGTTTGTTTGTGTATAACTTGTTTTTGTGTTTAACTATTAAATGTTTTGAATAATACTTTGGTTCCCAATCTAGTATAAAGAAATTAATACATCTAGTTAAAGATGGAGTATTATAATGTTCAGTTTCAGTCTGATATGTCTGACATTCTACTTTGGTTATTTTTTCGACATCAATAGCATCTAAATTTTTAGCGTCGTATATAGGAGGATCAAATTCTCCCTTTGCTCGTTTAATTTCTATTTCTTTGGTTTTAATTTCTAAATCTATAGAACGAATTTTTTTAATTAAATTTATTACTGGGGTAGCTATATCAATTAACTTAAGCCAAAATGGTGATCTAGAAGCAGTCTGTTTGACATCTAACATAATTTCTTCAATATCAGAGTCGGTTTCGTATTGTTTATTTATGCACTTAACTATGTCATTGTAAAGAAAGCTGTCTCCAATCAAAAATTTCTGACAAAAACAAGGATCTAAAATTTTAGATTTGAATTCATTAAATGATGCTTTTAACTCAATTGTTAAATTAGATATATCATCCATTGTATTTTAATATAAACATAATTATTTTTTTTACTTTAAACTTAATATTAAATTTTAAAAATTTTTGATTCTTAATTCAATTGTGTTTTTAAAAGGTTTATCAAACCTTCAATACAATTTGATTGATTTATATTCATTTTGTAATGTCGTAATTGTTTGATGCAATATATAATTTCATTTTTATTCTTTCTTTTGATTATATTAAAAACACTAGATTTAATTCTTTTCTTTTGTTCTTGTGTAATGTGTTTTGAAAGCAAAGAATATTTTTTCAAAGAATTTATTGATTTATTTAATAAATACAATCTTGATTTAGTGATAAATGGGAGTTCCTGTTTTAATTCAAGTAAAGAAACCAGTGCTTCTTGTTCTAATAATTTGTTATATACTCCTTTTGAATTTACATAGAAATTAGTAAAGATTTGTTGGTTCATTTTATTATAATAGTTTTCTATCGCCTTTAAAAATTAAATTTTTTTATCTAGATGTAAATGCGATATAAATGATTGGACACTTTTCATATTAAATTTAGAAGACAGCTTATTCGCTAAGAAAAGTTCATAATCACTTTTTCTATTTTGGAGTAAAAAAGCTAAGCTTTTATAACATTCAGATTCAATAGCTAATAAATATGTGTCATGAATTGAATATTTAATATCTTTCTTTAAAATTGTATAACTTAATATATCATCTTTATTATATGCACTAGCAATATATATAACATTTTCATTAATTAAACTTGGGTCAATTTTTTCAAATTCTTTTAATAATTCTAAATTTGAATGAATAACACATAATTCTATTAAATCTTCATCGATAGAAATAATATTATAAATATATTCATTATTAAGTAAATCTCTAATTGTGTTGATTTCATTTTTTGTTATTAAATGACAAATGATTTCATATATATCAACAACTTTTTGTGTAGTTTTATATATAAATTCCACAATATCTAAATGTCCGGATCTTAACAATTTTGTAATAAGTTTTTTATTAAAATATGAACATCTAAAATCGACAAAATAATACAATACCTCTTTTTTCCCAGAAATACACACATAGTATAGTAAAATATCTGGAATGTCTATATCAATATATTCTATTACATTATATACTAAATTTAAGTCATTATAATAACACGCTGGAATAAGACCTTTAATCAAGAATTTTAAATTAAATTCATTTAGTTTAAAGAATGAGCTTCTTTTAACAATTTGTTTAAGCGTATAATACTCTTTTATTTCAGAAAAGTATTCCTTGATATAGTCTTCTATATTAAGTTCTTGGCGACAATAACAACATTCTTGATTTAGTTCAAATTTATTAAAATACCAAGTTAAAAAACAATAAGAACAGTAAGAATGATTACATTTAGTTGTTATCATCTTTGAATCATTAGAATAACATATGGCACAAAACTGTTTGTCATTTTGATAATTCATTTTATTATTATTATTAATTTTATCTAATTTTTTTAAATTTTTTGTGAAAATGCAAAGTCACTTATGATTTTCACAAAAAAGTAAAAGTTAAGTCTGATTTTTGAAAAATGAATTTATTTTACTAAATTTTAGAAAAAACTATTATTTTAATTATATAACTATATATATGGAAAACAAAACAGACTATAAGACTCTTGTATTTGAAGGAGCATCTACTAAGTTATATTCATATATTGGGGCAATTTATTATTTGAAAGAAACTAATGTTCTAGATAAAATAGAAAACTTTATAGGGACTAGTAGCGGTAGTATTATATGTCTTTTACTTTCATTAAATTATTCACCTGAAGAGATAAAAGAATTGATATTCAAAGTAGATACAGATAAATATGGAGGAAATATTTGTATTGTATTGGGATTATATAATATATCAAAAACATATGGATATATCAATACTGATAAATATCTAGATTGGATAAAAACAGTTATTAGAAAAAAATCAGGAAAAGAAAATTTGACTTTTAAAGAACTATATCAATTAACCAATAAGAATTTGGTAATAACAGGAACTTGTTTAAATAAACGAGAATCGCATTTTTACACTCGTTTTTCTAATCCAAACATGCCTATATTCAAAGCTATAGAAATAAGTACGGCATTACCATTTTTATTTCCTCCAATAAAATGGGGTGAAGATTTATTAGTTGATGGTGGTATATTGGAAAATTTCCCTATTTACTATATCAAAGAAGATGGTACATTTCCTAATACTAGAAAAGAAGTAGTTAAATATAAAGCGAATAATAATTGTCATAAAATCAATGAAAGCGTATTAGGTATAAAGGTTACAAGTTTAGCTGAAAAGAAAGATAATTTTAATGACGACATAAATAGTATCGCAAAATTTGGATTGTCTATTTTTAATACATTAATAACACAAATAGAAAGAACATCAATTAAAAGAGGATACTATAATAATGTTATAGACATTATATTAGATAATAATATTGATAACTTTGAATTGAAATTAACAGAATCTAAGAAACAAGAACTGTTTAATCTAGGGTATTCATTTACTCAAAAATTTCTTGAAAAATAAAAAAAATTTTTTTTTTTTGATTGTTAAAGAAATTTAGTATAATTACTTATCTGCAAAAAAATAATCTTTTATTGTTTTGCCAATTCCAAATAATGCTATAGGTGGCGCTATAATAGGACCAAGTGTACCTCCAATAACTATTGCTTTGAATATGGATCTATCTTTACCAAAATAATCATCCCACGCCATAAAAGCTCCAATATGACCACATACAAAAGATGATGTCGCCGCATATGTTCCTATCGCAAAAGATTTATAATTAACCATAATAATGATTTTATTTATATTTATCTCTTTAAATCACTACTTTTTACGTCTATTAAGGTAATAATTGTTTATATTATCACCAATTACTGCTGCTATCACGACTGGTGTTATAATAGGACCAATTATAGATCCAACAATCAATGCATTAAGAGGACTGGTGTCTGGACCAAAATGCATATGTGCCGCCATATTATTTGCAACCAAACCAAAAAAACTAGATGTTACACCTATATATGTTCCTTTTGCTAAAGATTTAAGATTAATCATAATAATAATTTTATTTAGATTTATTCTTTAAATTATTAAGCGCGTTACGTCTATTAATGTAATAATTGTTTATATTATCATAAATTCCTGCTGCTATTACGACTGGTGTTATAATAGGGCCAATTATAGACCCAACAATCAATGCATTTCGAGGACTGCTATCGGGACCAAAATGTAGATTCATCGCCATATTATACCCAAGCAAACCAAAAAAACTAGATGTTACACCAATATATGTTCCTATTACTAAATATTTAAACATTCTCATTATAATATTTTATTTAGATTTATTCTTTAAACAAGTTTAAGGTTATAATAATAAGTGTTATCACGATGAAAGATAGTACATATTCGTTATCCGTAAGCGAAAAAGTCTCAAGAAATACAAAAATTCTTAGATTACAATATTGTTTGATTAACAAAGAATATATATTACACGAAAAAGCAAGCAAATTTTATTCAACGAGTTATTTTTATATAAATATAACAAATGTTATGTTTCTATCAAGCACTACATTAATCAATTTTATTAACCAAATTTTCACGGAAAACTTAATTGTAAATATTCTTATTGTAATCATGATGTTTATAACAACTAGCATGACAAGTATCATACATTTTCTACAATTTGAAAAATTAGCAGAATCACATTCGACTAAATCTTCGTCATATAAAAGTTTACTAGTATCAATTAAAAACTATGCATTTAAACAAGACGACGAATTTGACGAATATTACCTTTGGATTACAAAGAAATATGATGAATTATTGTTATCTGGACCTACTGTTCCAGAGTTCATAAAAAATAAATATAAAATTTTAAGTGAAACAGAAACAGAATCTTTATTTGAAATAAAAATTGATAATCAAAGTGAAACAAGTAGTAAAAATTCGGACCAGAACAAATTATATACACCAGAATCAAATGAAGAAAAATATCAAATAGATCGTTGGGTACAAAATTATACTAATTGATAATTTCATTTAATTTGTTTTTATCAGTTATTGGTTTATATAAACAATAGTCAAACTTAATTTCATTTGTATAATAATTTTCTGTTTCTGTTAAATATGCAGTCATCGCTATGAATTTTGTATTTTTTTTCAAATTATTTTGCAATATATAATTGTATAGTTCAATACCTGATATTCCTGGCATTTTAATATCTAAGAATACATAATTAAATTCATTTTCCTTTATTAACTCAAGAGCATCTTTCCCATTGTCAACTTGTGTTATACAATGTTTAGAAATATTCATCTTTATCAAAAATATCTCTAATATTTGTCGATTTAAGTAGATATCATCTACAATTAAAATAGAAGTTTTCTTACAATCATTATAATTCACTTCATTTAACGAATATTCGTAATCACCCATTACATTTAATAAAATTTCATTCAAGATCTCTTCTCTAACTGGTTTAAATAAAAAATGCAAAAAAAGCGATTCAGCCTCTTTTGGTATTTCTTTTAAGGACGAAAGCCCAATTAAAGGATACTTTATTTTTTTCTCTGTTATTAATTTTTTTGCTAATTGCAATCCTGATGCCTCAGGCATTACAATATCAATTAATCCACAGTAATATTCGTGTTTTTTAGAATAAAACAAAGCCTCATTATAATTAGAACATGCTATTGGGATCATACCCCATTTATTACATAAATTCAATAATCCAAGTCTATTAATAGGATTATCATCTACAATTAAAATGTATTTGTCTTTTAATACTTGTTTCAATGAATTGCTTTGAGATTTATGTATTTTATTAATTTTAATGTGAAATCCAATTTTAGTTCCTTTATTTTCTTGTGTATAAATTATTTCGATGTCTCCTCCCATTAATTTACATAATTTTTTACAAATAACTAATCCTAATCCCGTGCCTTCTCTATAACCATTTTTTGCCTGAATAAAAGGCTTAAACAATTTCGATATCATATCTTGTGGTATTCCAATACCTGTGTCACTAACTTCAAATTTTAATGTAGTAAAATCTGGTTCTTGGTCTTTTAAAACGCTTACTAAAATGTTGATTTCTCCATTTTTTGTAAATTTCAATGAATTATTTAATAAATTAATTAGTATTTGCTTGATACGTTGATAGTCACCTAAAATATATTCTGGTACATTACTAGCTAAATCATATAATACGTTATTACCTGATGTCTTTATATGAGATATATTGATATCAATACTACTTTCTATACAATTTTTAAGGTTAAATGGTTTGATGTCCAATTGTAATGATCCATTATCTAGTTTAGAGTAGTCTAAAATGTCATTTACAAGCGATAACAAATCATAATTGCATTTTTCAATATTATTAACGCAAAATTTTTGTTCTTTTGATAAAGTAGTGTCTTTGAGTATCTGTGTCATACCAATAATACCGTTTAAGGGAGTTCTAAATTCATGTGACATATTAGATATAAATTCACTTTTCGATTTATTTACGTCTTCAATTAAATTATTTTCGGAAATACAATTCAAACGACCTATAATAATAAAGTCATTTATTTTAAGTATAAACAACAATATATTTAAATTATTAACGTCTAACTTAAGATATATATTTGAATCAACTAAACTTTCTATATATTTATTATTTATATCTGGAAAATAATAGTCGATTGATCCCCCGATTTCAAGATTGTATGTTTCATCTACAAATACACTTTTTCCTAAATAAAAAACTATACATTTAATTTGAAGGAATAAAAGATGTTTTAATTTCTCAAAATCCATCTTATCTTAAAATTAAATATATAAAATAATAATTTATTCTTCAATTTTCTTTTTGTTGTATTTTCTCTTTGGTTTAACTGATTCTTGTTCTTGTTCTTGTTCTTGTTCTTGTTCTTGTTCTTCTTCAATTGTATCTAGTTCTTGTTCAGTAGGTTCTTCAAATTGAACTATTCCTGATTGTTGATTATTGGTTAAAGATCGATAAAAATCTTCTGCCAATTTCAATTGAGTTGCTTCATCTGTATCTTCACAGTCTGCTTCATCGTCACTAACAAAATGATCTAAATCACTACCGAAATTAGATTCGGCTTCATTTTCGCCTTCATTTTCTAGTTCATTAAATGAATTTTTTACAAAACCAAGTTCTCCTTCTAATTGATTAAATTTTGTATAAAAATAATACAAACCTGCCGATAAAATTAATACCAATGAAATAATAAGAGTATATACGATATATAATTCTGCCATTTAACTTTATAATTATATAAAAATATAAATTTAAAAAAAAACGTGAAATCGCATTTTAACTTTCAATATTTAACATACTGCGAATACTTGCAGATCCATTATTACGTTTTATTTTAATATTTGATTTTGTTTTACTTTTATTTTTGTGATTGTGAGTGTCTTCTATATTATTAGCTTGTTCTTTGTTTTCATGTTTAAATACAACTTGTAATGATTGCTCACGTAATTCAGATGTGCTAAAAATAACAGGATATTCGACTAAATCATAAATAGTTTTCAAATTTACTAATTTTCTAAATTCAGATATATTGATTATACCTCCAAAATGTTCTAATATTTCTCTTGGAGGTGCAGGTTTAATAATGTTGTCTTTCATATTAAGACCAGTTATTTTTTTATGTAAATAGTTGATAAGCAAAGAATTACCTTCTTTAAATTTAAAACAATAAGCCATACTGCATTCAAAACTACAAAATATACCTTTACAGTTAAACGTTTTTTTTAATTCGCAATATTTAATTGGCAATGGAACAGGGATACATCCAAGTTATAGTGGATAACAACACCACCAAC
>JACCDW011586222.1_pt1 | contig 16938 bp, 11 predicted proteins | sample 7449781 | NCBI WGS metagenome assembly JACCDW01 (sample SAMN15323449, study PRJNA562643) | freshwater metagenome | isolation source: river surface water | place: USA:Blue River Watershed | collected 2017-08-18
TTAAATTTGGTAAAATATAGTGTTCTATTTTATCTTTACTCAAGATTTCCATTTAGTTTGATTTTATGATTCGCACCACAAAATTCATCCTATTTTGGAAATCTTTTTATAATCCTAAACAAGTTCTCCTACAAAAATCAATCTATTATTAATAGATATTGTCGGATTTTGCATGGTTTTTGTCGTTTTGTGCTAATTTTTATCGTTTTCTTCTTATTAGTTTTGTACAATAATTTATTTAAACCTTAATAAAAAAGCTGATAAAGCCTACAAGCTCTATCAGCCAAAAATCCTCCCGAACCGACCAAAGTATAAAGAGGACTCATTAAGGTTTATAAAAACGTATCTTTTAACCTCATTACAAATGAATAAGAAAATCATTATTAAAAAAAGAATTTTAGTCAGTTTTTATCATGTTTTCTGTAATAATAATTGGTTTACTTCACAAAATAAAAAATAACATGCTTGACTAAGTAGCAGTATTGCAAACTATTAGGAATGAGTAGGTTAATAATGATTAATTTCTTGTAGAGAGTAATAAACTTTTATATGCAGGTTGAATAAGGTAAACGAGATTGATTGATATTTCTTTTTTGGAAACCCCACCGATAGATTGTTTTTACATCTTATCCCATCCTTCCCAATTGCTTTCAAGTATTTATCGTATCATATTGATAAAATCTATTATAAAACCATTGTTATAAATAGTATAGTATAAGCTAACAAAATTATGAAGAAAATTATTCTCGGAGTCTTAGCATTGAGCTTTGTCAATGTTGTAGCTGCTCAAGTGCCTCAACGCCAACCTACGCCCAACGACACACTAAAATCTATTCAAGTCTTACCCGATGGGAAAGTGAAATTTAGCATTTATGCTCCAAAAGCGGCTGAAGTGAGTGTACAGGGTGATTATGCTCCAAAATTTGGAGCAGATAAACTCACAAAAGATGGAGTAGGAGTTTGGTCATTTACAACTGATTATAGCGTAAGGCCAAACGTTTATACTTACGATTTTAGTGTAGATGGGCTAAAAGTATTCGACTCCAAAAATGCTCAGTACAAGGAATCTAACAGCGGTTTTTCGAATCTTTTTGAAGTAAAAGGTGCGGAGAATGATTATCAGACTTTGAAAGATGTTCCTCACGGAAAAGTAGAAAAAGTTTTATATTCTTCTTCGGCATTGAATGGAATTATTCGTCGTTTACATGTCTATTTGCCACCAAATTATGACGAAATTAGTAAAAAACAGAAACTTCCAGTGTTGTATTTACTTCACGGTGGTGGCGATAATGATGCTTCGTGGACAACCGCAGGCCGTGCAAATTTGATTTTTGATAATCTTTATGCCGAAGGAAAGCTCAAACCAATGATTGTGGTTATGCCCGCAGGACATACTCCGATTCAAGGATTTTTTATGGGTGCAGGCGACCAACAAGACCCTTTCTGCCGTGATATAGTGCAAGATGTCATTCCCTTCATTGAAAAAAACTACCCAGTTTCAAACAAACGTGAGCATCGTGCCATTGCAGGACTTTCGATGGGCGGAATACAGACTATTAATTTGGCCTTGTGGCATCCTGATTTGTTTTCACAAGTATTTCCGTTGAGTACTGGTTATTTCCCGAATACAATTGCTGAAATTAAGGAAAAGTATGTTTCGGTTATGAAAAATCCACAAATCAACACCTTTAAAAACTTCCAAATTTATATGGGTGGAGAGTCGGATATTGCCTATCAAAATAATATCAATATGATGAAAATGTTTGATGAATTTGGCATTAGATACAAATACATCAATGGTGTAGGTGGACACACGTTCTTGGCGTGGAGAAAGAACCTACAAGATTTTGCTCCGTTATTATTCAAATAAAATTGTATTACTATCAGCAGGAGGCGTTGTTTAAAACGTCTCTACTGATTTATTCGAATAATACGAGAAATTCCCCTAAACCCTAATTGAAACTATGAAAAAAGGAATCGCCACTTACGAAAATGGCATTGTGCTACTTATGGCACTCACATTCGGATGTCTGTTTTTCGACCGCCTCGCTCTTAATTTTTTGATGCCTTACGTGGCAAAAGACTTAAACCTAAATAATACCCAAATCGGACTTCTTGCTGGGGCTTTATCTTTAGCTTGGGCTTTTTCGAGCTTTTTCTCAACTGCTTGGGCTGAGAGCAATAATAAAAAGAAAATCGTTTTCATCTTAGCGGTTTTTGTATTTTCGGTCTGTTCGTTTGGTTCGGGTTTGGCTACTTCATTTATTACTTTATTGCTTGCACGTTTAGTAATGGGCTTTGCCGAAGGCCCAGTTATTCCGCTGGCTCAAAATTTTGTTGAAAGAGAATCTTCTCCTCACCGTTTAGGCATGAATGCGGGTATTTTACAAGGAGTTGGTTCGGCCCTTTTCGGCTCAATTTTAGCACCTGTTTTATTAGTACAAATTGCCGAAAACATAGGTTGGCGAAATGCTTTTTTTGTAGCAGGAGCTCCAGGTTTATTATTGGGTTTATTAGCATGGAAATTCGTGAAAAAATCTACCGCAGAGAGTGTTCAAACCACTGAAAAATCAGCATTAAATATTTCAGAATTACTACAATACAACAACGTAAAGTGGGGTATAGGCGTGGCTTGTTGTATTTTTGGTTGGTGGTTTGCTACGCTTCCATTTATCTCTAACTATTTCGTCAGTTCGCAAGGCATGACCCCCGACGAAATGGGTAAAACCATGGGGCTTTTGGGCGTAGCAGGTTTGGTTTCGTCAATCCTTGTTCCTGCTTTGTCTGATAGAATTGGCCGTAAAAAGGTCCTGATTGTATTTTCATTTGTAGGTGTTTTATATCCGTTTATGGTGTATTTTTTGGCTGGTTCGGCTTTACATTTACCCGCTATGTTTTTTACTTATTTCCTGATGGGAGCCATTCCTTTAGCAGCAGCAGTTGTGCCTTCCGAGGCTGTTCCTGAGCATCTAAAAACTAAAGCAATCGGTCTGATTAGTGCTATTGGCGAGATTGTTGGGGGGGTAATAGTTCCAGCAATTGCGGGTGTACTTTCTGATAAACTTGACCCTTCAGCATTTCTTTGGGTTTCGGCAGTTTTGGCGATATTAGCTTTGTTTTTTGTTAGTAAATTGACTGAAACAAAGAAAAATTAAGAATACTGTGTAAGATACTATCACCGAACCACGATAGGTTATGAATGTTCGTTGTGGTTATTTTATTGATTTTTACAAAAGAAAATACCACTCAAACGATATCAAAAAATCAAAACGACTAAGTTTTTTCGATACATTTACGAAATTTTATTTGAAAACATAATCGTTGAAATTTACAATGCAAAATAAACTTTTCGATAATCAGGTGGCCATTGTTACGGGAGCGGGTGTGGGTATTGGTTTTGAAGTGGCTCGTCAATTAGCCCAGCAAGGGGCAAAGGTAATATTAAATGATGTCGATGAAAATTTAGCCAAATTGGCAAGTCAGAACATAAAGGAACAAGGTGGTATTTGTGAGGCTTTTGGTGGTGATATTTCGACACTGGAGGTCATTGAAAGTATCGTGAAATTTGCGGTAGAAGCTTTCGGTAAATTGAATATTTTGGTGGCTAACGCAGGAATTACCACTTTTGGCGATTTTCTGGCATACCAACCCGAATCAATGCAAAAACTACTACAAGTTAACCTTTTCGGGACGTTTTTCTTGACACAAGCTGCTGCCAAACAAATGGTTTTGCAAGGAAATGGCGGCAGTATTTTATTAACATCGTCAGTAACAGCTCATGCCGCTCACCTCAATTTAGCAGCTTATGGAATGACCAAAGCCGCCATTGACCAATTGGCCAAAAACCTAATTGTAGATTTAGCACCGCACAATATCAATATTAATACGATAGTACCTGGTGCAACACTAACCGAACGCACACTCGAAGATGCTGAATACATCAAAACGTGGTCGAGAATTACACCATCAGGCCGTCCTGCAACCGTTGAAGATATTGCCAATGCTGCTCTGTTTTTGGTATCGCCAATGTCTCGACAAATCATGGGGCAAAATCTCGTGATTGATGGTGGTTGGACTTCGGTTGGGGTGTCGCCTTACTAATAAAAATATAACAAAACCATGATACGACATTCAGTAATTTTAAAACTAAAATCTGATATAGATACCGAAACCAAACAAGCGTTCCTCGCAGCCGTTGATAAGCTCGCTGATATACCCGATGTACAAAAATTTGAAGTTTTGAAGCAAATTAGCTCCAAAAATAAGTTTGAGTACGGTATTTCGATGGAGTTTGATACCCAAGAGCAATATGACTCATATTCTAATCATCCCCAACATCAAGTTTTTATTCAAAATTTTTGGATAAAAGCAGTTGAAGATTTTTTAGAAATAGATTACGTGCTTCTCTGAAATTATATTCAAGAAAACTTTCCAAAAGCCAGCATAGTACATGATGGTCAATGATTTGTACTATTGTATCTTTGATTATTTACTTTTCTTCCTTAAAACCTATGAAAAAATACTCAGTTTTTGGCATTGCTCTCGGAGTAATGTTGAGTAGTGTTGCCCATGCCCAAAACCTGCAACAAGGCTTTCAAACCCCACCTAACTCGGCAAAACCACGTGTTTGGTGGCACTGGATGAACGGCAATATCTCGAAAGAAGGTATTCAAAAAGATTTAGAATGGATGAGTCGTGTCGGAATCGGAGGCTTTCAGAATTTCGATGCCAATCTTTTTACGCCAGTTGTTGTGCCAAAGAAATTGGTTTTTATGCAACCCGATTGGAAAGATGCTTTCAGATTTACCGCTGAATTCGCTGATAAAAAAGGTCTTGAAATGGCTATTGCTGGTTCGCCAGGTTGGAGTGTTACGGGCGGCCCGTGGGTAAAGCCCGAAGATGGTATGAAAAAATATGTTTGGTCGGAAGCTTTGATTGCTGGCGGGAAAAAGCAAAACATTCAGTTGCCTAAATTACCCGATGTAATTGGTAAGTTTCAAGATGCTGAAACACATGCTGGTGGGGTGATGGGGGGCTTCGTGGGTACTAAACCCCAATTTGCTGCTGATGCTATGGTGATTGCTTATAAACTACCCGCAAATGAGAAGCATTTGATGGATTTGAACCCCAAAATGACCAAAAGTGGCGGTGATTTTGAGACTAAATTATTGCTTGACCACGATATGAGCAAAACCTATTTCTTACCTCCTATGGAAGTAGGCAAAGATATGTGGGTACAATATAAGTTTGAAAGCCCACAAACATTTAAGGCTTTTGCTTTAGGTATGGGCGAAGCTGGAGAATTGGCCGAATTTAATGGAGGACCAACCAACCGTAGTTTAAAAGTGAGCGATGATGGTATAAAGTTCCGTACCGTTGCCAAAGTTTCAAATAGTACACTGCCATTTATTACGACTGCAATACCTGCAACAACAGCTAAATATTGGAGAATTTGTTTTGAAACTCTACCAGCTTCAATCAGTCCAATCATGGCGATGATGGGCATTAACGAAACACCGAAACCATCAGGTACAAATATTTCAGAATTTGTGCTTTTCAATACTTCTCGCATCAACCAAGCTGAAGATAAAGCAGGGTTTTCACCATGGAAAGAGGATGGAAAACTGAGCGGTGCTGAAAATGTAGAGGTGATTCCTTCACAAGATATAATTGATTTATCAGCTAAAATGAGTGCAGATGGTAGCCTTGAATGGGACGTTCCTGAAGGTAACTGGATGATTGTTCGTTTGGGTTATTCGCTCACGGGTCGCCAAAATCATCCAGCTTCACCAGAAGCTACGGGTCTTGAAGTTGATAAACTCGATAAAGGAGCTGTTCGCCGCTACATCAATACTTATCTGGATATGTATAAAGATGCCACAGGCGGCTTGATGGGAGAAAAAGGGCTCCAATATATGGTTTTGGATAGCTACGAGGCTGGACACATGAACTGGACAAAAGATTTTCCTTCCGAATTTCAGAAACGTCGTGGATATGATATTAAGTTATGGGTTCCTGTGCTAACGGGTAGAATTGTGAATAGCCTTGAAGCCAGCGAAAAATTTTTGTGGGATTTCAGAAAAACAATCGGAGAAATGATTGCCGAAAATCATTACGATGTGATTGGCGAAGAACTCCACAAAAGAGGCATGAAACGCTATACCGAGTCTCACGAAAACGGACGTATTTTTCTGGCTGATGGAATGGATGTAAAACGCAATGCCGAGATTCCGATGTCGGCTATGTGGACACCAGGAAGTTTGGCTGGTGGAAGTGATGAAGAAGTACGTAGTGAGGCCGATATTCGTGAAGCGGCATCTGTAGCAAATATTTACGGACAAAACATTGTAGCTGCCGAGTCAATGACAGCTATTCAAAATGCGTTTTCGTGGACACCTGAAAAACTCAAACGTACGGCTGATTTAGAATTTGCCTCGGGACTCAACCGTTTTGTGATTCATACTTCTGTACACCAACCACTCGATGATAAAAAACCAGGCTTTTCCCTCGGGCCATTTGGACAGTATTTTACTCGTCAAGAAACTTGGGCAGAAGCAGGAGCAACCGCTTGGATGAGCTATTTGGGTAGAAGTAGCTATATGCTTCAACAAGGAAAAAACGTAGCTGATATTCTTTATTTATACGGCGAAAATACTAATATTACATGGGTTTGCCGTGAAAAACTACCGAATATCCCAGCAGGATTTGAGTTCGATTTTGTTAATTCTTCGGCATTAATTGATATTATTCAACCCCAAAATGGCAAATTAGTTGCTAAATCAGGTAATTCGTATAATGTTTTGATGTTGGATGAATCAACCAAACTAATGACATTATCTCTTTTGAAAAGAATCAAAACATTGGTTGATGCAGGCATAAAAGTAATAGGAGCGAAGCCCGAAAAATCGCCAAGTTTGGCTGATAACGATGCTGAGTTTCAGAAATTGGCAAACGAAATTTGGACGAAATCGAATGTTACGACGTTTGATAAAACCAACTTGCAACCCGATGTAATTATTTCAAATGCAAAAAACAAAATTCTGTTCCGCCACCGCCAGAGTGCTACACAAGATATCTATTGGCTCGATAATCGTAGTGATGCTGCAACCAATGCTGAAGTAAGTTTTAGAGTCTCTGGCAAAGTACCAGAGCTTTGGAATGCTCAAACAGGAAAGACTGAGAAGTTGAGTTATCAAATAAAAGATGGTCGCACCATTGTACCATTGAAGTTTGAATCTTGGGATGCTTATTTTGTGGTTTTCAAAGATAAAGCAACTGCAAATAGTTTGGCTATTGCTCCAAAAACTGAAACAACATTGACTACCATTTCAACACCTTGGCAAGTGAAATTTAATTATAAGAATGTATCGTTTGATAAACTAACGTCGTGGGTTGATAATACCGATAGTGATGTGAAATATTTCTCAGGTACGGCTATCTATACTAATACTTTCAAAGTTGATGCTCTTAATAAATCAGCAAAGTATGTGATTGATTTAGGTGATGTAAAAAATATTGCAGAGCTTAGTGTAAACGGTCAAAATGTAGGTACAGTTTGGAAAAAGCCTTTCAAAGTCGATATAAGCGAAGCTTTAAAAGCGGGCGATAATAGCATTCAAGTAAAAGTAACAAATACTTGGGTAAACAGGTTGATTGGCGATGCCCAACCCGATGTTAAAGTAAAAACTACGTTCACTACAATGCCATTCTATCGAGCCAATTCACCATTATTACCTTCGGGAATGATTGGAGAGGTGAGGATTTTATTGATGAAATAAAAAAGATGATTATAAAACTTTCTGATTCTAATAAATTTGGTGGTCGTAGTTTTCTTTATATCATCCCTTCGGGATTCAGGTTGAAAATGTTATCTTTTCATAATAATACCATCCCTTCGGGATTATTTGAATGAGCCAAATCCCGAAGGGATGACAAGATTATAGCAATAAAATGAAAAATCAACCTCAATCCTGAAGGGATGACATTATTTATAGTCTTATATTTTGATTGACCACCAAAAATATTAGAATCAGAAAAAATAAAGGGCGAAAACTTCGCCCTTTATTTCTTAAACCGATACAAATACGGAGCTTTATTGGCAGCTCCTGTGTATTTTTTCTCCAGTCTTTCTAATACATTCAATTCAAGAATCATTTTCTGAAAATTGGTTCTGACAAAAGTTCGTCCGCACACGGCCTCATAAACATCTTGTACTTCTCTCATTGTAAAAGTTTCGGGCAATAGATTGAATGCGTTTATTTTTTCATCAATATGGCTTCTGAGGGTATGCAGAGCTACTTCCACGATTTCCTGATGGTCAAGAATCATAGTGGGTAATTCGTTAATATCGTGCCACTCAATGCTTTGGTCAATTGCACTTTTTTGCGGATTTACCTTGCCAATATCTACCAAAGCATAATAGCCGATGGCGATAAATCGCTTCGTAAACCACAGGTATTCTTCTCGATTTTGTTCCGATTCCCGAAGTCTATCCTCATTCAGCTCAAGGAGTTTATCCAAAAAAGCGGTATGATTTCTACTGGCTTTACCAAAAACGCTAAATTGTTCTAAGTAAATATCCTCAATGCCTGTTCTGAACTGCAAAACCTTTCGGGCGGCGGCATCAATATCGTCTTCTTGACTCACAAAGCCACTCGGTAATGCCCAGAAATCGCCTTTAAAGTTGATTTTTGGAATCAGCACTTTTAGTTTTTGGTTTTCATAACCAAAAATTACACAATCAACCGTAATCTGTTGAATCAGGTTTTGTTTACTCGGATTTATCATTTTATTCATCGCTAATTCTGCGGCAATTTAGAAAATTTTAAGTAATCGACCTAAACGGCCATTCTCCCTAAAAATTACTTGCACTTTCAGATTAAATAATTGTAAAATATTTATTGTATATTTTTTATACAATAATAAAATTATTTTTACATTTGTTTCATAATTCTTGTTAAACAAGTTTTAAAGTAAAAATAAACTCATCGGAAATATGAAATTTTTCAAGCAAACATTGGTAGTGGTAGTCATGGTTTTGCAAGGCAGCAATGCCCTTGCACAGCAGAAATTAAACTTGAAAGAAATGAAATTCATCGGTAAAGTTGATGAACGTTACCAATCTTTCAATATTGAAATGTGTGAAATAATCGGCGGAGATTTTTGGATACCCTACAATTTGATTGATTCTGTGAGGAAAACCACTAATAAGAAAGGTATTGATGCACTAAAATGGAAAATTGAGCCAATTAATCTTTATGAAAAAAAGCTTCGTAATTTGGCAACTGCCTTGGGGCCAACCTACGTGCGTGTGAGTGGCACTTGGGCCAATGCACTTTATTTTCAGAATAACGATGAACCAAAATTGACCACTGTACCCAAAGGTTTCAAGAATATCCTTACTCGCCAACAATGGAAGGGTGTAGTTGATTTTTGTAAAGCGGTAGATGGGAAATTGGTAAGCTCGTTTCCGATAAGCGATGGCATGAGAGATGAGAAGGGTGTATGGCAACCCAACCAAGTGAAATCTATCTTAGATTATACCAAACAAATTGGAGGAGAAATATCGGCTGCCGAGTTTTTTAATGAACCCTCGCACGCCTCGCATGGTGATGCACCAAAGGGCTACAATGGCGAGAACTTTGCCTCTGAATTTGCCCTTTTCAAAGACTTTATATCAAAAGATTCGCCAAATATGAAGATAATCGGTCCGGGTTCAACCGCTGAAAATATTTTACCATCTGGCTTAGACCTTTCTGTTGATAAACTCCTTTCTCCTACACCCAAACCTTCTTTCGAGGTGTTTAGCTATCATTATTACGGTACCGTTTCAAAACGTTGTGCTGGTGGTCAAAAGCCAGAAAATGCACTCAATGCCGAATGGCTAAGCAGAACAGAAAAATGTTTGGATTTTTATGAAAAGGCAAGAGATAAATATGTGCCAAACGCACCTATTTGGGTTACCGAAACCGCAGAATCGGCTTGCGGGGGCAATCCTTGGGCAGCCCAGTATTTAGATAGTTTTAGGTATATAGAGCAGTTGGGAAGGCTCGCAAAAAGAGGTGTACAGGTGGTGATGCACAACACGCTTGCTCGTAGCGAATATGCCTTGCTCGACCACGATACCCATAACCCTCGCCCTAACTATTGGGCAGCACTGCTTTGGAATAAATTGATGGGAACAGAAGTATATAATGCACCAAGCGTAGAGTCAGGTGTTGATGTATTCGTACATAATTTAAAGGGTAAAAAGAAGGGCAAAACGGTGCTGATAGTCAACACAAATGATAAAGCATCGTCAATGATAATACCTTCATCAGCAAAGCAATTTACACTCACAGCAGATGAATTACTGACAAAAAAAGTAAAACTAAATGGTGAAGAGTTACGCCTCAATAATGATGAACTACCAACCATTTCGGGTAGAAGTATTAAAAAAGGAAACATTGAATTGCCTGCCTACAGCATTATGCTTTTAGCATTCAAATAAAAAAACACTGCCAATTATTTGCGACAAAAATAATACAACTATGAAAATAAATAACTCAAACTTTTCGATGGCATTTTGCGGATTGATGTTTTTATTGGTAGGATATTGCCATGCACAAACTTCACTTCTACAGCAAAGCCCAGAATTGGCAAAAGCCTTCTCAATCAAAGATACCATTTTCAAAACGCCTTATATTGATGTTGACGAATGGCGTTTAACGCCTGTTCGTCACCGTTATGTGCATGGTGGATTTAGTGGTACAGCAACTCGCTTTTCACTCTATTTTCCTGAGAAAAACAAGTATCAAGGTCACTTTTTTCAATACATCACGCCTTTTCCTGATAATGAATTTCTTTCGCAAGGAGCCACTGGTGAAGACGACAAAATTGGCTTTTCGATAAGCAGTGGAGCATATTTTATCGAAACCAATGGTGGTGGGAAAGTGGATTTCTCAAAACCCAATTTTAATAATGACCCTACGATTGGAGCATTCAGAGCCAATGCCGCTGTGGCACAGTTTTCTAAAGTTGTTGCTACTGAAATTTTCGGTAAACATCGAACCTATGGCTATGCTTTTGGTGGAAGTGGTGGAGCATACCGTACTATTGGAAGTATCGAAAATACCGAAGGCGTTTGGGACGGTGTTGTGCCCTATGTGTTAGGTTCGCCCATGGCTATTCCGAATGTTTTTGCCGTAAGGATGAACGCTATGCGAATTTTGGATAAAAAACTGCCTCAAATCATTGATGCCGTAGATGCAGGTGGTAGTGGCGATATGTATGCAGGCCTAAACCAAGAAGAAAAAGAGGCTTTGATGGAAGCTACTAAATTAGGGTTTCCGCCGCAGTCATGGTTTGGCTACAAAACAATGGGTATTCATGGTTTCATCGCCTTGTATCAAGGTATGCGAATGGCTGATGCTAAGTATTTTGATGATTTCTGGAAAGTAAAAGGCTATTTAGGAGCAAATCCAACCGAATCACTTCTGAAAGCTCGATTACAAAAAGCGAGTAAAATAAAAGCAGCTATTGCTATTGAGGAAGCCGTAAAACTCGGTTTAAAAGAACCCGAAACTGCTGGCGAAAGAGGTTCGGCCGATTTGGCATGGAAAAGCATGGGTGGAGTAGAAGGAAAAATGCCTGTGGCTTTTCAGATAGAAGATATTTTGCCCGATGTAAATTTTATGGGTGGTGACCTTGTCATAAAAACAGGAGCTGCGGCTGGAAAAACGATTCAATTAGCTACAATTTCGGGCGATAAGGTTGTTTTTGGCCCTGTTGACCTTTCGGTTTTATCGAAAATAAAAGTAGGAGATGAGGTTTTTATTGATAACTCAAATTTTTTGGCTGTGCAAACCTACCACCGTCACCAAGTGCCTGGTAAGGAATACAAAGTCTGGGATTATTGGCGAGATGCTGAAGGCAAACCGCTTTACCCACAACGCCCGATGTTATTGGGCCCTTTGTTTACAAGAGGTGCTGCTGGAGTTTTGCCGACAGGTAAATTTCAAGGTAAAATGATTCTGTTGTGTTCGCTGTGGGACAGGGAAGCATTTGCTTGGCAAGGTGATTTTTATCGAGATAAAGTAAAGGCCAATTTGGGTGATAAAACTGATGAAAATTTCAGACTTTGGTACACCGACCGAGCCTTGCACGGCGATTTGTCGAAACAAGAAGACCCCACTCGCACCGTAAGTTATTTGGGCGTATTGCAGCAAGCCTTGAGAGATTTAAGTGCGTGGTGTGAGAAAGGAATTGAGCCAGCTTCAAGCACGCAGTATAAAATTGAAGACGGACAAGTAATAGTCCCTTCAGGAGCAAACGATAGAAAAGGAATACAGCCAGTGGTGAATTTGACTGTAAACGCCAATAAAAAAGTTGAAACGAAAGTTGGGAAAAGTGTAAGTTTTGAGGCTATCGTAAAATTGCCTAAAGTAACGGGCAAAATAGTTTCAGCCGAATGGGATTTTGAGGGACAAGGAACATTTTCTATAAAAACCTCAAACATTGTTTTTGATGAAGAAAAAGGTTTAACGACCTTGAAAATGACCTATAAATTCACAAAAGCAGGCACCTATTTCCCAACTCTCAGAGTGGCTTCGCAACGTGAGGGCGATGCACAAACACCTTTCGCTCGTATTCAAAATTTGGATAGAGTGCGGGTAATTGTAAAGTGATTTTTCAATTTTAAACATAAACAAAACAATGAAAAAAGTAAGCATTATTCTCGTCTCTTTATTCTTCGGAATCGCCATGAACGGATTTTCTCAAACGACTTCACCAGCCGACTTCTTTGCTGGAAAATGGGAGATTTCAATTTTAGGCTCGCCAATGGGTGATATTAAATTCTCGACTGACCTTGTGCGTAAAGACGGAAAACTTACGGGCGAATTGGCAAATGCAGATGATGCAAACGCCGAAAAACGCCCAATCATTAGAGTGGAAGAAAGTGCTACTCAAATGAAAATCTTTTTTGAGTCTCGTCAAGGTGGAGAGGTTTCGATAGACTTAAACAAAGTAGATGATACACATTTGAAAGGTAGTGTAGCGGGGTATGATGCTACTGCTCTCAGAATTAAAAATTAAGCCATGCAAGTTTCTGATAAAATAATCGTAATAACAGGTGCAGGAAGTGGCATCGGACGAGAACTGACGCTTCAATTATTAAAGAAAAATGCCAATGTAGCAGGTGTTGATATTCATGAAAATGCCTTGGCTGAGACACAGCAAATCGCAGGAGTAGGAGATAACCGCTTCAAAGGTTTTGTGCTGGATATTTCGGATAAAACCAAGGCTGATGCTCTGCCCGATGCTGTAATCAAACATTTTGGTGCGGTAGATGGCATCATTAATAATGCAGGAATTATTCAGAAATTTATTCACGTCAATGACTTGGCTATCGAAGACATTACCCGAGTAATGAATGTCAATTTCTATGGAACACTGTATTTAACCAAGGCATTTTTGCCACATTTTTTGCTTCGCCCCGAGGCTCATGTCGTAAATATTTCGAGTATGGGAGGCTTTATTCCATTTCCTGGGCAAACAATTTATGGAGCAGCTAAAGCAGCTGTAAAGTTACTAACCGAAGGGCTTTATGCCGAACTGAAAGATACCAATGTGCGTGTTACGGTGGTTCATCCAGGGGCTATTGCCACTAATATCACCGAAAACTCAGGACTTGGCAAACCAAAAATCGAAGCCAATGCTCAGCAAGCTAAAATGGCTTTACCTGCCCCAAAAGCTGCTGAAATCATTATTAAGGCTATCGAGAAAGACAAATACCGAGTTACGGTGGGCAAAGATGCCACGATGCTTGATATTTTGTATCGAATTAGTCCAAGAATGGCCACCAACTTCATTGGTAAAATGATGAAAAAAGTAGCGATGTAAATAAAAAGCCCCGAATACTGTGAAATATTCGGGGCTAAATTTTATTTCAACAATTACTGCATTTGCATGCCATTTTGCATACCTTCTTGTTGACTCTTCATGTTTTGGCGTTTGAACAACGACATATCCATTTTACCAAAACGATACGAGAAATTCAAACGAACCATCTGCGGGTTTGTGAGTCTCGAATAGGTTTGATTAAAGCCAATACCTTCTGAATATTGTACCGAGTAACGGCTTCTGAAAATATCGTTTACGCTCAAAGTCAATGATGCCGCATCTTTCAAGAATGTCTTTTTGATGGCAATATCTACACTATAAAAGGCCTTAATATATCCCTGCGAAGCACTTTGTACTTGGCTCATCGGAGGCCCAAATTGTTGCCCTCCATTATTTATAGGAAGGTTTGTTTTGCTTTGATAATCGGCTGAAAGTTGAACCGTAAATTTCTTCGGCAGTTTGAAATTGTTGTTCAATTTACCAAACATACTCCAAAGTGCTGGCGTTGAGGCAATTTCGAGGTTCTTAACATTGATTCTTGAATTATAGAAATTAACATTGGCCGTTAAATCCCACCATTTTTTTGGTTTTGTGATACCCGTTAATTCAAAACCATAGTTATTACTCGAATTGGCGTTGATAAACGTATTTATCAAATCGGTTTTACCACTGATTGGATTGATTTCTTGACCTAAAAATCTTGTAATCAAGTTATCAGTATATTTATAGTAAGCCGAGCCGATAAATGTGTTTACACCTTTTGATTTTGTGTAAGAAATCTCCGACGAATACGTAAATTCTGGTACTAAATTGGCATTTCCTTTTGTGATATTTAAGCTATCTGTATAATCCACAAATGGAATCAGCTGGAAGAAATTTGGGCGATTGATTCGGCGAGTTAAACTCATCTGAATTTGCTGATTTTTCTTTAAATCTTTGCTTAAAAATACTGATGGGAAAAGGCTAATCGGGAATTTATTATTAAAGTCTTCGTTGGTATTTAATAACTTACCATCATATTTTGAGCTTTCAGCTCTTAAACCAACTTTATATGAAAACACTTTTTTGTAGGCACCCGCTACCGAAATATATGCGGCATAAACATCATTTCTTGACTCATAGTTGGTCGTGGCCGAACTAATATTTTTAAACGCTGTCGAACCCAACGCCTTTATGGAGTTTTCGTTGATGTTTTTAAGATTATTGATTTGAGCCCTCGCACCAATTTCGAGCGAGCCTTTGTTGCCAAATGGCCTAACGTAATCGGTCTGAATCGTCAGGAATTTATTATTTCCATCCGATAAGTTTTTCTGAATCTGTGTGCCGTAAATGTTATTAGTATTTCCATAATAATTAGTGGTATATAAACCCGAACCATCATTTTTTCCACCAAAATAATTGATGTCTGCCGTTAGTTCTTCACCTGACCTCGTAAAGTTATGTTTCAAACCTAACTGCATTCCTTTCATTCTAAACATACGGTCGGTTGCCGAAATACGATTACTGTAAGTATTAACCGAACCTCTCATTGTATTGATATCAATGTTTTCGCTTGGATTGAATTTTCCTTGTCCGATAATACCCGCTGCCGAAAGCGTTGTTCGGTTCGTAACGAAATAATCTAAACCGAGTCTCGAAAATAAAAATCCACCTTTCATGCGGCTATCAACATCTTGTCCAATCGTTGATTTAATACCATCAACATCGCTAAAACGGTCGCTTTCGCCCAAAGTTTTGCTACGCATTTGGTTAGTCATGGCCATTGCCGAAAGATTGATTTTATTCTGACGCACATTGAAGTTAGCCATTACATTTCCACCACCCAAGCGGTCAGCACCAGCGTTTACCATACCGTTGTAGCCTGTTTTTTTGTTTTTCTTCAAAACCAAATTCAAGATACCCGAATTGCCACCTGAAGCATCATATTTGGCTGATGGATTGGTGATTACCTCTACTTTTTCGATGGCATCGGCAGGAATTTGGTCGAGTGAAAGTGTCGTTGGACGGCCATCAATAAATATTTGTGGTGAAGCATTACGGAGTTTCACGTTGCCATCAATATCGACTTGTAATGATGGCACGTTTTTCATAATATCAACTGCTGTTCCACCCGCCGTCACAATGTTTTTTTCGACATTGAATACTTTTTTATCAATATCCGATTCAAACAATGCTTTTGTAGCCGTTACGGTTACACCTTGTAAAACCTGACTATCTTCATAAAACTTGATGTTTCCTAAGTCTTTATCAACGCCACCGAGTAGATTTTTGAGCATTTTCATTTGCTCAGAAGGGTCAGTTTCTGCTTTCGGATTTGGTTTTCCGTTCATCATTAACTGAAAAGCAACTGGCATTTCGAGTGTTTTATAACCTACCGCCGAAACTTTGAGTTTATGTTTGCCAAAGATGGGTAATTCATCAAAACTAAATTCGCCATTGGCTTTCGTAACTGTTCCTTTTAGTAAAACTTCTTTGTTTTGTTTAGTGGCAGGGTCGGGTTTGTTGGTTAGTAAAACCACCGAGACAAACTCGATAGGTTTCCCCAAACTATCTACGATTTTACCATAAACATGGCCAATATTGGCTTGTTGAGCACTCATACCGGGCATTTGTGCAAACGAACTAATAGAAAAAGCCGTGAGGAGTATAAGAAGAAGGTATTTTTTCATCATTGCTGATAGTTAAAAATGTTTATTGTCTTAATTTTAGACAATATTAAAGAATATAACTTTTCCAAGAATATGAAATATGATAAATGGGTGAAAAATTTGGGTGGGTGGTAAAATTGGGGAGGAGTATTTTAGATATGGAAAAAGTAAAATCATCATAATTTTTTATTGTAAATTACATCTATTAACCACCTGTATGAAATTTCAATGTAAATAAAAATAGAAAATAAACTAATTTTATTACTTTTGAAAAAACAAAACAATTAATCTTTTGCAAATTTACGAAGCCATAAATTTCGATAAAATAATAGAATCGGGAGGCTCAACTTACCCATGGCTTGTTGTGGTAATAGATAGCGACATGAAACCTTGTAAGTATGTTGTAAAA
>JACCDW011348420.1_pt1 | contig 16936 bp, 16 predicted proteins | sample 7449781 | NCBI WGS metagenome assembly JACCDW01 (sample SAMN15323449, study PRJNA562643) | freshwater metagenome | isolation source: river surface water | place: USA:Blue River Watershed | collected 2017-08-18
GATGCAGCAACAGACCACTTTACACCACCAGGAGCAGTATTATCAGCAGTAAGTACAAAATTATTAGTTCCTACAGGTAATTTATATAAAGTTGATCCTGCACCAACTAGTAAATCGCCAACTGTGTATGAATTGTATCCAGTTCCACCATAGAATGCAGTTATTGCAGTTGCTGACCAAGTGCCAGTAGAAATTGTTCCTACTGCTGTCAGAGAAGAATTTGTGACTCCAGTTCCTAAAGATGTTGAAGAAAGGACTTGAGTGCCATTTATTCTGTAAACATAGCCAGCTGAAAGATTTGTATCGCCAACTACATGTAATTTATAAGATGGATTAGAAAGACCAATTCCAACATTGGCTGTAAATTCAGCCATTGCAATCGTTCCATCAGCATTTGCACGGATAATAGGAAGACCAGATATATCTCCAACATTAAATATCCATCCTGATGAAAGATTGTTATTTATGCCAAATAGTTTTCCAGATGTACCTTCCCAAAGAAGTGAATTATCGGATAAGACTGTAAGTGTTATTGGAGCAGCTGTTGTGCTTCCAATAAATGCCATTGATGGATTTGTAGCACCAGTATATCCTAGAGCAGCCTGATTGAATGATAATTGACCAGAAACACCTAAACCACCATAAACAGTAAGTGAACCAGTATTGAATGCAGTTGAACCAGTTGTAGAAGAAACTATTACGTCACCAGTAAATGTTTTGGTGCCAGCAAATGATTGAGCAAGTGTGGAGACTAAACCTGTTGCTCCTGTACCTGCAATTGGAATATTGAAAGTGTGAGTAGAACCAGATGAACTTATATTAAATCCTGAACCAGATGTTCCAGTAGCAAAATATTGATAAGAAGCACTAAGTCCATTTATCGTAGTAATTGCTATACCAGAAACATTTGACCATTTGACACCACCTGGTACTGTACTGTCAACTGTGAGAACAAAATTATTAGTGCCTACAGGTAATTTATATAACGTACTTCCAGCACCAACAAGAAGATCTCCGGTAGAATAAGTAGCATAACCAGTGCCGCCATAAAATGATGTTATGGTTGTTCCAGCCCATACACCAGTTGTAATTGTGCCTACAGCAGTTAAGCTAGAATTAGTAACTCCGGTGCCTAATGAAGAATTTGAAAGTACAACACCATTATTTATCTTGTATGTACTACCAGCAGCTAAATTAAAACTTTCAGAAGAAGACCAGCCAACACCAGAATACCAATTTATAGATTTGTCTGTTCCGCCACGTAAAGTTATTCCGCCACCTTGAGCAGTAAGATCTGATGGGCTTGCAACAACCCCTAACTCAATATTTTTATCAGCAACTGTGATTGTTGTTGAATTTATTGTAGTAAATGTGCCTTGAACATTAAGGTCACCTTGCACATTAAGGGTTCCACCAATTCCTACACCACCTGATACAGTTAATGCCCCAGAAGTGTACGAACCAGAACCAGTATTATCTGTAATTGAGACAGCATTTGTGAAAGTTTTGATACCAGCAAAACTTTGAGCTAATGTAGAGACTAAACCTGTAGACCCAGTCCCAGCTAATGGTATATTGAGGGTATGTGTTAGTCCAGTAGATGAAAAAGCTGGTAATGTTCCTGAATATCCAAAAGCAAAATATTGGAAAGAAGTTGATAGACCATTTAAAGTTGTAATTCCAGTTGCTGCAGTGGGTGACCAAGTCAAACCAGTTGCAGAAGAGGAATTTGCAGTTAAGACATAATTATCAGTACCAACATTTAACTTGATAAATGTACTACCAGCACCGACAAGAATATCACCTTTAGTGTATGAATTATATCCAGTACCGCCATAGAAGCCAGTGATCGTACTTCCAGACCAAGCTCCTGAAGTAATGACACCATTATTGACTACAACGCCAGATAAGCTTGATGGTAATGAACTTGTGAGATATAAACTTCCTCCAATCCCAACTCCTCCTGACACAATTAAGGCACCAGTAGAAGTTGATGTTGAAACTGTAGAAGCGGTGACAGCCAATCCAGAGGTTGATAATATGTAAGACGATGGATTGAACGATACCGTTGAATTTGAAGATACAGCTACGCCAGAACCTGTAGCTATATGACTAAAATGTAAAAAATGTGCTGAATTACTCGCAGCATTGACAACGTTTATATTTGCCGAAGTTGTCGCAAACCCAGATGTAATTCCATATCCTGATTGATAAGAATATGATGCTGTAGAAGCAAATCCAGCAGTGGTAGCAAATCCTGATGTAATTCCGTATCCTGATTGATTTGCATAATTAGAAGTTGAAGCAAAACCAGCTGTTGTAGCAGTACCCGAAAGATCGCCAATTATTGTTGATGTAAAAGTTTTTTGACCTGCTATAGTCTGTGATTCTGTTGAAATTAAACCTGTAGAACCAGAACCTGCTAAAGGTATATTGAGAGTATGTGTGCTGCCTGAAGAAGAAAATGCAGGAACTGTACCTGAATAACCAAATGTTAAAAATTGTATGCCAACGTTCAAACCATTTAAGGTTGTTATTCCAGTTGCAGCAGTTGGCGACCAAGTTAAACCCGTAGATGAAGATGAACTAGCAGTAAGAACATAACTATCTGATCCAACACCTAACTTAATAAATGTTGAACCAGCGCCTACTAAAATGTCGCCTAATGTGTAAGATGTATATCCAAGACCACCATAAGAGGCTGGAATTATGCCTTGAGGTCCAATATATCTGTGTCCAACAATTCTATATGGACCGTTTGTAGAAATGCCTGTTCCATAAGAGTTGACATTATTGTTAAATATCAGAATACCTGTTTGATAATCAAATAACCAGTTAGAATTGTCTGATTTAGTTATAAGATTGTTGTTTTTATCGTAAACTTTAATCTCATAACCAGCACCAGCAACGGTTCCAAAACCATCGTATTTATCTGATACCCAGTTTCCTAATCTTTGAGATTCTGAAAGAGCAGATCCATCGTTTGCATTTGTAGTGTTACCGTATCCAGATGTAGCAAACCAAGTTAAATTTCCTGGGACAGATGTATCAACAGCGAGAGTTTGTCCAATAGCACCAGTGTAATAAAGCACACCTGTGGTTGCATTTGGAGGAGTACCTGGAATTAATCCTGTTTTAATATCAGGAAGATATAATTCAAGAGTTGAAGCTCCTTTTTCTTCAGGCAGCCCTTTCCCAGTGCTTGTAGTGATTCTTTTACTTGATAGCTTTTTAAAGCTTGTATCTGTTTGTGTCCAGGGCATCTTATGCGCTCGTTATACTTGTCATTGAATAAGTGTTATTTCTTAAAATTACAACTGCTCTATATCTTCCGGAATTACCAGCACCACTAACACCAGTTGTGCTTGTTCCTAAAGACCAGTTTACAGTTCCAGAAGATGTTGAGGTTTTTGCTGAAATTGCTTGTGCTCTTGATGATCCATCATTTGCATTAGAGCCCTGAAGTACTCCAAGATCAAACCATTTTGCATCACCTTCCAGATATAAAAGTACATTTAAACTTCCAGTTCCATATGCAGCAATATTTGAAGCTGTAAATCCCCCAAATGTAAGTGATCCAGTACTTGCGGAAGTTTTGTAAAAATATCTTTGATATTCTTGATCACCCGTAAATGTATGTGATCCACCCCATTCAGTGTCATAATCTGCAGCAAGCGGATATTGTAAAGTCCCAGATCTTACTTGGGCATTTCCATTTGCCATATCTATAGTTGAAGTAAATCCTATTCCTGAATCTATCACCAATCTTCTAGCCTCATCTTGAAAACCTTCATAAGTATCTGTAGACACTGTCCCATAAGTATTGATAGATCTTGCTATAGTAGCATTAGAAGCTGCTGTTGTATTATGGGCTTTATATAAAGTTACAGTTAAATATTTGTTGAATGAAGAGGCGCTTGCTGAATTTAAAGAAACTCTTACATGATTTGCACCTGATTTATCTAATTCGTCAGTATATAAAGGAGGACTTGCAGGAAGGCCAGTTGATGTGACCAAGCCAGTAGCAGAAATTGCATATGTTTGAGTTACATTATAACAAGAGCTATATATTCCAGCTGCACCCTTGAAATAAACACTGAACCCTGTTCCAGTAGTATAATATCCAATTCCTGATAACCATTTCAGTGATTCACTATATGTTGAAGCTGTAGCTGACTGTGAGAAAGATGGGGATTTCCCACTTGACCAAGGGTCATAAAACATCGTATAAGATGCAGAAACTTGACTGTTTGTTGAATGAGATATAAATAAAGCTTCATATCCTGCGTGACTTGGAGTATATGCATTTATTCTTGCATTTGCTTTTGTCCAAATGCTGTTATATACATCCATTGCAGTCAAAACTAAATTTCCACTTGTAAAACTTGGAGTATAATTAGCAGTCATATCAATTTGATTGACTGTTGCACCTGCACCTGTAAGATAGTGAGAAGCGCTAAAGCTTAATGTTCCGTAAGTTGAAGTAACTAAAGTTCCCGCATAAAATGTTGTTGAAGTGCTTGGTGTTGTTAGAGTATGAGTTCCAGTTACAAAATATTTTGATGATATTAAACTTCCTGTGCCAAAACCTGCTTGATACCATTCAGTTCCAAGTCCACCAGCAATTCTTGCGCTATAATATGTAGGCACTGAAGTTGTGGTCAAACTCAAACCTGTCATTTCATTTGGTTTAGCTGGAGCTATCAAAGCTAATAATTCATTTACATCATCAAATGCATTAGAGATTGTAGTATTATTTGTCCAAGAATTGAAAAAACCGTCTGTATATACACCATCAGTAGGAGTACCTATAACTGTTGTCCCTGAAGCAGATGCTGCCCTCCAAGTTACACCTGTTGATGATCCGCTGTCTGCTGTAAGAACATAAGTGTCAGTTCCAACAGGGAATTTTGATACAGTATTTCCAGTACCAACTAAAATATCGCCAGTTGTATATGAGTTCTGCCCTGTACCACCATAAAAAGATGTAATAACATTTCCAGCCCAAGCACCAGATGTAATTACTCCATTATTTACTACAACACCAGAAAGACTTGATGGAAGAGAGCTGGTTAAGAATAAACTTCCACCAATTCCAACTCCTCCTGTTATTGTTAATGCACCATTGGAATCTGAAGTGGAAACTGTTGAACTTGAAATGACTAAATCATTTGTAAAAGTCTTGATTCCAGCAAATGATTGATCTAATGTAGAAACAAGACCTGTAGCTCCTGTTCCAGCAATTGGAATATTAAAAGTATGAGTAGAGCCAGAAGAACTAATGTTAAATCCAGTACCAGAAGATCCTATTGTGAAATATTGATAACTGCTGGAAACGCCATTTATATTAGTAATTGAGATGCCAGAAACTGATTTCCAAGATAATAAAGTTGGAGTTGTTGTATCTACAGTTAAAACGTAATTATTTGTTCCAACTGGTAAAGTTAATATAGATGTTCCAGCACCTACAAGAAGATCGCCTAAATTGTAAGATGTGTTGCCTGTTCCTCCACCTTGAACATTTAATATATAAAATGTTTTCCAACTTGTGCCGTCAAATCTCCAAGATTTTCCATTTGCTGAATAAATCTGATTTGTAGATGGTGATGGGGGGAAATTAAGTGCTGCCATTATTTATCCGAATTTAGGAGGGTGCTTTTTAAATATTCTTGATTTAACATAATTTCTATTTCTTTTTTTATAAATGTTTCTAACTAAATTCCATATCTGTACTTAAAGGCATAATAATTTTGCAATATTTCGGTTTCGTTTAAAGCTCTGTTGTAAATCAAGGCTTGTGCTAACTTACCATTTAATAAATTTGATCCGTCTTGGTGAGCTCCTAAATGTATGACTGCACTTCCTGAAGCAAACATAGATGTGTCAGGATCTGAAGCTTCTAAATTTTGATTTAAATATAATTTATAACCTGAAGAATTTGAAAAACTTACTGCACCAAAATACCATTTATTGATTACCAGGGACGTAGTGGATTGAACTCTAGTAAAACTTCCACCAGACCTATTGTTATGTCCAGCAGCTAACTTATTACCACCTGCCATCCATAAAACGTGTTGAAATGTAGCATCTCCACCAATTAAGACATTTGCAGAAGTTAATTCATTTAATTGAAATATTGCAATTTTGGTATATTCATTTCTATTCAAATAAGATGCAACTTCTGAATACTCGTCAGTACCATTAAAAAATAAACTTGTAGTATATCCTGTTGAAGAATATCCTGGTGCATTAAATAAATAAAATGTAGATCCAAAACCACTCAAATCGTAAGCAGTATTACCAGAACCAGAGTAGCTTCTTGGATTTAATGCGTCAAGAAAAGCTTGTAATCCTAATGTAACTATTGAAGGGTTTTGAACTATAGCCATTATGAATAACCTTTCTTTATTTCAGATAAATAATTTGTTCCATCATAAAAGACATTTATAATATCTATAGCATTACCAGAAGTTGACAATGTATTTACTCCACCAAGAAACTTATACGCACCATTTGGAGTTAAAAGCCTACTACCAGAAACATCTTGAGTTATTACAAGCTGCATTGATGACCCTGTGGGCATTGAAACAGGAGCATTTAGGGTCAAATTATTATTCAATGTCATAGTTTGGGTGCTTCCGTTATTCCAATTTGGTGTAATTGTTCCCGAAGTAGTTCCAAAACCATAAACCGTTTCTATAAATCCTCTTGCTGCTTTGGATGAGGTAAAATATACATCACCAGAAACTTGCAATTTATAAGAGGGATTTGAAAGACCTATACCAACATTGCTACCGTATTCAGCCATAGTCAATGTTGAATCTGATTTAGCCCTTAATATAGGCAAACCAGAAACATCATTGACACTATATATATAATCAGCAAGAAGATCATTTGATATCTTAAATAATTGACCAGAAGCGCTATCAAAAGACAAAGAATTATCTGGCAAAACATTTAAGGTAATAGGGTTGTTTGTTTGCCCTATGAAAGCAATCGAAGGAGATGTTGTAATTCCAGCCGTTCCAATTGTTGCAAATGTAAAATTGAGCATACCTGAAACAACAGCATCATTTTGAAAAGTTTTATTTCCAGAGAATGTTTGCGCAGTTCCAGACATCAAACCAGTAAATCCAGAACCAGCTAATGGAATTTGTATTGAATGCGTACTACCAGAAGATGCTACATAAAAACTATTTCCAGCACCGACAGTTAAATATTGAGTGCTGTCATATAAACCATTTAGATAATAAATGCCTGAAATTGTACTAGAACCAGCACTTGATGATGGTGCATTTCCAATTTCAACCCATTGTGCTGTACTATCAACATCTATAAAATAAACACTTAAGGAACCATCTATAGAATTCCACCAAAGATCACCAGTTACAGCAGGTGTAGGAGCTGTTTCAGAAACATTTACATTTGATACATAAGTCCAACCTAAACCACTTGGATAAGAAGTGTTAGACTGTAAAACGTATCCATTTGAACCAGGTGCCAAACTTATCAATGAAGTTCCAGCACCGACAAGTAAATCACCTAAGTTGTAAAGAGTTTTGCCTGTTCCACCATAAATACTTGATAATGGTTGATTTGGTAATGCAAGGCTTCCATAAACAGTTATGCCATTTCCAGAAATTAAGCCATTTTGAAAAGTTTTTACACCACCAAATGTTTGAGCAATTCCTGATACTAATCCAGTACTTCCAACTCCAGCAATTGGAATATTAAAAGTATGTGAATTGCCGGTGGATGAAATGTTGAATGTATTTCCGCTGAATCCAGCATATAAAAATTGAGCCGATGACCCAATATTATTTATTTGTGTAATACCAATACCGAAATTAGCAGGAGGATCCACACCACCAAAAGCACTATTAATTTCAACCCATTGCGATGTATCAACATCGGTATAGTATATGTTTAAGGCACCATTTTCAGAGTTGTACCACAGGTCTCCAGCATTTACTGAATAAGGTGGTGGGGTGATGCCAATAAATACAGAATTTCCAGTACCCGAAATAATGGTAGTACCACCACTGCCACCAGTACTTGAAAAAATTGCTTGTCCAGCAGCATATGTGATAGAGATTCCACTACCAGCTACTAAACTTACATACTCTAGATCATCAGAACAACAAGCTACTGATAATATTTGATGAGGAGATCCTTTAGGTAACCTGACCCAACTTACTCCATCAAATTTTAAGAGATCTCCTGCTACTTCATATGCGATTGTAAGTTTAGAAGCATCAAAAGTTTGACTTGCTGAAAATGTTATGGGCTGGTTAAATGTATGAGATCCAGTCCAATTGAAATTGTAATTTTCATTTACTGACACAGATCCATAAGTAGTGATTGGACTGCTAGATAGACTAATTCCATTACCAGCAGATATTTGAGTAATTCCAGACCCAACTGCAATCCAAGATGAACCATTATAAAGATCTAATCTATTAGTATCAGTATTATAATAAACTTGGCCAGCAACCCCAGCTAATGTTCTTGTTGTAAGGTTAGCAAATCTTAGGAATTGACTTCCCATAGATATTGCAGCTGTAGGAGTGTTGCCACCATCTAATCTTAAGTATCTGTTGTCAGCAAAAGATTGGGTAATTCCAGATGTGCCAGTGGAAGCAATTTCATTCCAAGTAGACCCATCATAAACTTTTAATACGTTGTAAGTGGTATTGAAGAATAAAGCACCACCTACTCCTACTCCAGGATCAGTTAAGCCAGAACCAACAGCTAAACCATATTTACCTGGATCTGGTTGAAAAATTATATTGGAAGGGACAATGTCTCCAGATTTTTTAATGTAAAAATCTGGTTGGATAGATAGATTGAAAACTCCACTATTTATATTTAGTGTTAAGCCAGTATCGGGCGAGACCTTAAATGATAAATCACCTTTTAATGTGTTTAAAGACGTGACTACATTAGATCTTTGCAGCGATCCAACTATTAACCTGGGGGGGACAATGTAAAAATCTGACATAAAAATTTAGAAAAAACGGGCTGCAACATTATCAGCTGTAATTTTTTTACAGCATCTAGGACTTCATACTTTTTATATTCATTATTTGAGAAAGAAATAACTACAAAAATTCTAGAGGAACAACACACAGTTTTTCATAAATAAAAAATAATTACCAAAAACATGGGTTGAAGGTGAAAAATAAAAAGTAATAGAAATAACAAATTGAAAACAAAAAATATAATTTGTTTTAGTTTATGTTTCTTCGAAGAAATAGATAAGGTATAAGGAGTACTTAATATGCCAACATATCCATCAAGTTTATACAAAGGTGTCGCTAGATCAGCCAATGGTACTACCAACGATCCAGGTTCCTACCTTTGGAACAACTTAACAACATACCAAGAGCTCAAAGATACTGTCATTGGTTATGGTTCAGGCCCAAACGATAGCACAACAGTAACTTACAACTCAGCTGCAAAATATCCTACTGACGTCAGATTTGGTGTTACCGGAATGGGTACATCAACATTTGAAGATTTTGATTTAGCACAAAGTAGATTATCAACATTGATTTCCAACTATGCAACTGCTGTAGGATCAATTACTGCAACTGAAAAGGAAATTGCTGTAGCATTTTCCGGTATCTCATACAACAATCTTCAATCCAAGATGGAAAAGATGTCTTATGAATTTGCAAGATTAATTGCAGATGTCACTCTTGTAAATGCTGGTACAGCTGGCGGTGCAACAACAGCCCTCGGAAGATATCCATCATCCTGGAACAGATACACCAATACTGCTGGCGGTTTATAATTAGTTTATCTAATTACTAAAAAAGAGGGGAGAATAATCTCCCCTCTTTTTTTTATCTCCAAATTGGCCCTTTTTTCAGTTTAGCCTTTAGTGCATCTATAGAAAGATGTTCTAATCTGGTTTGAACTAGCAATGTCTTTATTGAGTATCTGTTTTTCATATAAGATCCATTGTAAGATCTATACATATTTCGATAAGCAGTTCTATCAGGTAATTTACTTCTAGAATGCTTTCTTAAGTGGACAGATAGCTCCTTTGTTCCAATTGCTATATTCCCATCAATTGTATATGGATTATAGACTCTTTTAGGGTCATAATACCTAATTGATGGTCTGACTAGCTGCATCATACCAATACAGGGTCTACTAGTCATCTTGAATTCACTCTCAACATATGCGGTAGAAGCTATCACATATGGGTCTACTTTGAAAACTGCAGAATATTTCATTATAGTATCTGTAATTTTCTTTATGTATGATTGCGAATATCTCGGTTGAACAAGTTTGATAAATTTAGAAATTTTTTCTTTTTTATCAAGTTTATCCTTTGAGTTTGATACGGAAATTTTCGCATCTTGACGGTATGGTTTCGGTGAATGAATAACTCCAATGTTTATTAACAAAAGAATTATGGAAACAATCACCTGACTGATTACCTCAATCATTGTCATCTCCTTTTCATTTCAAGCAGGAAATCACTTGAAACTTTTTATAATTAGATTATAGTGTTTTATTTTTGGAAATACTTATGAACCCAATCGACCAAATGAAATCTTATCATACCGTTCCACAAAATGCGCCAAAGCAAAAGATTAATCTGATGCGTCAGTGCGAAGTTTGTATGGCTCAAGTACCTATGAATAGTGGTTTGTTTTTCTACTTGCCACAATACACAGAATACGCAAGCTGGCAACAAGATCGTGTTGGTAAGAGAGTTTGTATTTCGTGTTTACCTCCTCAAATTCAAAAACAACTCAATGAAAAAACTGTCAATGCTTCAAAGAATGATTATATTGACAATCTTTTCGCAGAGATCTTCAAGGCAGACTAATGAATTATATCAAATTAGCTCAATTAGTGCAAGAATTAGAACAAAATGGGTTCGAAGAAGAAGCCACAAATCTTGCTGATGCTATGGAGACACAAGCTAGCCCAGATGTAATTTTTTCAAATGCTGATATTATTTCAGAAATGGACGAAATAATAGGTGGAGTTTTGTATCACCTTAATATTGATAACAACCTAAAATTTGTCGGAAATAATTTATCCCCACAAAGCATCAATGACATTAAGAATAGCATTGATGGTATAGTTAAATCAGCTTAATGCCATTTGTGTTTTTTGTAATCTTCTAAACAAGATTCAGGCACTTCTTTTATTCTACAATCATCACAATTTGTAGAAATATGCATTATATAATCATCCCAAGTTTTCAATTCTTTTTTTTCTGGGCGTGAAAATTTATATCTATTTTTTAAACCTGGCAAATATAGTTCATCTTTTAAGAAAAAACTTTGCCCACATTGTTCACAATAACAAGCTACAGTTGGCATTACTTCACAAAGTCCGATACAGTTTTGCCAGTGAATAATTGAAGCACAGTTAAGAAAGCAATAACTCCACCAATAGTCCACATAATTCTGTTTATTGTGTTTTTAACATCCCAATAGATTTTCTTCATACTTCTGATATCTTCTTTGACTTCACTAATATCAGAGCCAAAATCAGATATTTGAGCAGTGTATTCAAGAGTTGCTTCTTCAATATCAGAATCTCTTTTAACTTGGGCTGTTTGGAAATTTTCAAATAATCTTTCTAAAACTGCATAATCTTTAGAAAGTTTTTTAAATTCATCTTCGGATAATAATTTTAAGGATTCTACACGGGCTAATATTTCTTTTTGATTTGTAAGAATATTAATAAGAGCCATATTAAAATCTAAATATGCCTCTGTCTGTGCTTTATAGACGCTCTTAAGTTGTTCTAATCCGACTTCGTTATCTTGCATTTTATCCTCCAATTAAAGAGCAGAGAGAACTTGTCGTAATTTCTTCGAGGATTCGGAAAGTTTTACAATAGTGTCATCAACAGTTTCAAGAATAAATAATTTGCTTTTTGTGCCGTGATTTATATCTTTTTGTTTCAAACTGTATCTTTGATCTCTAAATTGTATATAGGATGCTGATAAATAATTTTTTATATCAAGGCCTTTCATAAAAAGTTCTTTTGCCTTGTCATTCATTATCAAGTTTTTATTATCATCTAAAATATAAGCTGCACAACTAAAGGTATCAAGAAGACCACAAATTAAGTTTGATGGGTTGTTGCATTCTATATTTTGTTCCATTTACTCATGCCTCAAAGAAAGATTCTATTATAATATTCTTCAAAAACTTGATAACTCTCCTCGTCTTCCATTACGATAAAAATATTCTTTATATTTGATTCTTTTGCCGACTGAAGATAGGTTTTTATAGCTGCTAATTGTACTCTAGCTGTGTCATTGATATCGTGAGTTCCACAATCTGCTGGAATTATAAGAACATTTCTGGCTTGTTCATCATCTGCTAATAATAAAGCCTTTCTCATAGCAGACTTAAGATCTACTTCATTCACAAGCCTACTTTCTCCAGAGACTGTAGCGTGATAAACTTTTTTAGCTTTCAATTTTGTATTTTCATCACCATTTGATGTGATGTAAACAGTGCCCATATTGATAGGCTTTTGGAATTTATCTAATTCGTTTTGAATCACACCACGAGACATTCTATTTAGTAATGGATCATCAATAGTTAAACCGATATTTGTAGGATAAACCAAAACATCAGCCTTTACAAGATAAGGGTTTTCTATTTTGTGGATACTAATTTTTGTCCTATTATCGACGACTGGTTCTGGTTCTGAGACAGGTTCAGGTTCTGGTTCAGGTGTGGGTTGATCTTCGATTTGATGCTTGAAAGTACATAGATTAGGATTGCCTTGACAATCATTGCCCCAAGATTCTACTACTACATCAAGTTGAATTTTTGTAAGAAATGATGATAATCTTGGGTTAGATAAAACTTTTACTAAACAATCACCAGAAGATAAATAAACTGGGCATAATTCTAACATATTGTTTTTATACAATATGAGCTATTAGGCACCAAATTTATCAGAAAATTGTTTATACTTTGGATCTTTCACAATCTTAGCATATTGTTGTGAATCTTGATACTTCAAATTTTGTAAAGCTGATTTTACGGATTGATTAATCATATTTTTTATTTGAGAAGAATAATCTGGTACTGTATTTGCAATACTTAACATTTCATTCAATCTAGGTTGCCACTCATAAATTGGAAATCTAGTTAATAAATTAGAAAGTATTGAGCTTATTGATCCAGGTAATATGTTATTAACAAATTCTTGTTTACGGTCTTGAGCAACACCAGGAGCAAGATTTTGTGCTATAAATTTTCCAAAACTTGCAAAACCTACATTTGAAAGATTCATAAAATTTTGAGCTTTTTGGCCACTTTGCAATTGCATTTGGGCTAAATATTTTCTACCCTTTTCTGTCTTGCTGAATTCTGCAAATTGTGTTGGTGTAAGTGTTGGTAAAACGCTTGGGCCTTCCGGACCATATTTTGATCTAAAAGGTGCATTTTTATCAAACATTTTATCACCAGCAAACATAGAACCAGCAGCAGAATCACCCATATTTCGAAACAAACCATCAATAAATGGATTGCCTGTTGTAGGAAATCCTGTGGCTTCATAATCTCCAGGCAATGTAGGAAGCAGATTTAGTTGAGAAGTTTTTATTAAATTCTCAACCTTATCAGCTAAAGCATATTTGCCTTGCTGATCAAAATAATTTGCTACTTTTGTAAGTTTATTTAGGTTGGATGCCATTTTTTTCCAAATATTGACTTAAAGGTGCTATTTCTTTTTCATACTGAGATAGTATACTTGTCATTTCCATTTGTTTTTCAGCGACAGAATAACCTTCTTTTTCAGCAACTCTTTGCATTGCTGTCAAAACATCTTGAATTGTCCACTCAGGAATTACTTTTTTAAGTTCTTCTACGTCTTCTTTTGCTGATACTTTAACAAATTTGGTTGATGAGGCGGTTAATTTATCTCTCATAGACTTGTATCTGTTAGAAGATTCAGGAACAGTTATATTTTGCAAATTGTCTATAGGTTCATCTGTGACAAAATCTTTCAAATTTTTAGGAGGGTTTTTCTTGAAATCTTCAACTGCCTGAAGCAATTTTGGATCAGTCATTTCAAACGCACCTTGAGATTCTTTAGTATCATTATATCCTCTGCTTTTATCAGTTTCTAATGCCTCATAAAATGCAGTAGGAGCATATCTGTCAGTCCATCCTGAAAAAAGTGATGCAAGATATTTTAAGTTTTGCTTTATATCTTGCTCATTGATATTTGGTTGATCAAATTTTGTGATGAAATCAAAGATATCTTTTGCACTTTTTAAAGCTGGTAAAGCTGCAACTTTTCTAAATTTGCCCATTATAAACCCCTAATAATTCTTTGCCAATAATTGAATGTTTTTCTATCTTTTTCTTGCTGTTCATTAATTTCAGTATTTAGCATCTTGTCAAAATCTGATTGTTGATACTGTTTGTGGAATTTATGCTCTTGTGCCTCTTTTAATATGCTATCTAAATCTGCAATTACCAAAGTTTCAGGAAATTCATCAAGTTCTAATGATGAGGCAGATAAAATATTTAATACTGTATACATTTTTATTCCAAGTGATTTTATTTCAAATTTACTTGGCTTAAAACTTCTTGGATCAATTTCTCTGTTCTTAAGCAAATAATCTTGCAATAAAGCATTTCCATACAAATAAGCATATTTGTTTTCTAAAATTTTTTTAAATTTATTATCTATACTTTGTAATTTTAATATCCAATCAATCAAAGACCCATCATACCAACCTGCAAAAATTTTGTCTTTCGGTTGTGAAACTTTTTGAAATAAATAATCTTGATATTCATTTGAAGAATCGTGAGAATAAGAAGAAGACAAGCGAGCATCAGCAGAATCAAATTCAATATCTCTGCCAGCATAGGGGTTATAATCGGTGAAAGGAGTGTTTATACCTTCAGGACGGTGTTCGTGTTGCCATTTTGCACGTTCTTGTACTCGTAAGAGAAAATCAGGATTGACATCTGTAATAGACAAGTTTCCTGCTCCTTTAAATGGAGTAACTACTACACTTTTAAAACCAGCTGCATCAAATACTCTTTTCCAATCATCAGCAGTTTCATTACCTTTTACAGTTACAAATGTGTCAGGAATACCATAGCCATCATCAGCTTTAATAATAAAAGCTTGTTGTTGAGCTGATACTTTAATGAATGCATTATTATCTTTGACAATTTCTACTGCAGACTTGATAATCTCTTCATTTTCCATACAAGTAAATTACTGAATATAAATTATTTCATCCTTTATTCGACTACAAAAGCATTTGGATTAGAGACACATTCTTTGCCGATAAAAACCTTTTTTGGGTCAGGATGATTCATACCCAATAACTCAAAAGCAGCTCCAGAAATAGATGCTTTTACTATAGAGTTCAATGCTCTAGTTCCAGTGCCAGACTTTATTGCTTTTTCTACTACTTCGTCATAGTAATTTTCATCAAATTCAAGTTTTACGTTAGATTCAGCAAACATAATTTGATTCCTAACTATTGGAGAATCTTCAAGTTGCAAAAGACAATAAAGCATCTGTTCTTTTGATAATGGCACTAATGGAACAATGGATTGAATTCTGCCTACAAATTCAGTGGACATACCATATTCAATCAAACTTTCAGCCAAGATTTCATGAGAAGCCTGATTATAAATTTCATAGTTTTTTATTTGTGAATCATAATCAGCAGTTTTGGTATTTCTGAATCCAATAGTGCCTTCAGTCAACCCTAATTTCTTAGCAACAATCTTTTCCAAACCATTAAATGCACCACCAAAACAGAACAAAATACTAGATGTGTCAACTATAACTGGAGGCGTACCTTGTTCACCCAGAGCAGAAGAATTTACCTTTACTTTTTTGCCTTCTATTAGCTTAAGTAATGTACTTTGAGTTGAATAATGAAAGCTTTCAAGTCTAGTAGCAGCACTCATATTTGAAGCTAATTTGTCAATTTCGTCAATAAAAACAACTCCCTTTTCAGCTAATCCTGCTTCACCATTTGACTTTACTAAAAGGTCTGTTATAACTGAATCAGCATCAGATCCTTGAAAGCCGGTGGGAGAGAATGAAGTTGCATCACCAGAAACATATGGGACATCAAGATAACTAGATATCGTATTTACAATTAGGGTCTTTCCACTTCCAGAAGGGCCCAAAAAGAGTATATTTTGCTTATCATTCAACTTGTGATGAACAATGTTTCTCATATGTTCAAAAACTGCAATGCTAATTCTTTTCTTAGCATTTTCTTGGCCAACAACTTTTTGATTCAAGTTGTTGTAAAGATCTTGAGGGGCTACTTTCTTGAAAGTGCTTAATCTTTTTTCAAATAAGAATTTTTTAGATAAAGGGGCTACTTCAGCTAATTTTTCTTTGAGGCTTATAACCGGAGCTTCATCTTCTGCATTTATAATCAAAGACATAATGTTTTGATGAATTTGAAGCTGACCAAACTTATTTCCAGTTTTATAACTCTTAAAACATTGATCACAAAGATAAATTTTTGCTATTCTCTGCTCAAATATTTCTAATTCACCCAGAACATCTTTAGTGGCAGGTCTATCGCAAAAATTACAGGTGTGAACTAATGTCTTCTTATTCATATTTTTCCCTCCTAAATATTATACAGATAGGTAGGATATATGCCATTACGCAAATAATATTATATACGCTTTGGAGGAAAAAATATGGCAACAGTTGATAATAATTCACAAAATAGAGGCAATGGAAAATGGAAAATTCAAACCTACAATCCATCAGCGCTTATAGGACCAATCGAGGGTGTTCTTATAGTGAATAAAGATTTCTACACTATTTACAAAGATGAAAAAATGGTGATATGTTTATTCAATGTTCCTAGCCAGAATGTAGCTTTTGCATATAACGAAATTCACGTACAAAATTTAGATATAAGTAAATAATATGA
>JACCDW011458051.1_pt1 | contig 16934 bp, 14 predicted proteins | sample 7449781 | NCBI WGS metagenome assembly JACCDW01 (sample SAMN15323449, study PRJNA562643) | freshwater metagenome | isolation source: river surface water | place: USA:Blue River Watershed | collected 2017-08-18
ACACGAAAAATCGCTGATTTTCTCGGAATTAAATTGATTCAGAAAAAAGCAAGTGGACGTGGAAACCGAGATGGTCTCTGGGCTGGAATTCCTACGCAGAGTCTTCATAATTTTGCCATGCGACTCACACGAGAAAACTGGACATGCGTCATTGTAGATGAATTTAAGGATGACTACAACAAAATCACTCGCAAAATGTCACGCATTCTCTCTCCAGGAACACATATTGAATCCGCGGATAATTCTATCCAGGAATCCATGTATCTAGGATGTATTTTTCTTCAGGAACAGGCAGATAAAGCACCAAAAGTCGCAGCCTCCGTGGTTGACCTCACCACAGGAGAAGTTGTCTCCTATGAATCACAGGCAGTTGGTCGCCAAGACCTCTGGGCATCTGATGACCTTCTCCAGTTTTTCCAAGTCCATCCTCCCCGCGAATGTATTGTCTATTGGAGCGGCGATGTCCTCTCCATGCCACAGGAGTCGTTTCTGAGAGGGCGAATTGGACTCGCGACTGCGCAGATTCACATGAAATCTGCAAATGGAATTGCGTATCTCACAAATCCTCTTCAGCGCGAAGATATTCTTGCGAGAACCTTCTCAAGAGTCGCAGCGAAAAGCCAGCTCCCTCTGAAGCAGAAACTTCATCTTCATGAATCCTTCTCTATGGAACTCTCTCTCTGCCTCCTTCTCCGTTTCATTGAAGACCACTTTCTCTCCTTTGCGGAAAAACTACAAATTCACCGAGTCTGGAGCCCAGCAGAGCGCCTTTTCCTCGGAAACAATGTGCTCACTCAACTGAATTTTCTCACGCAGCGGCAAGAAGATAGTATTCTCCACATTTTCACTCACACACACACTCTCATGGGAAAGCGTGTGATGCGCCAGAGACTTTTGTATCCGATTACAAATGTTAAGAAAATCAATGAACGCCTGGAGCAGATTGAGACACTACGCTCACTGGAGGATAAGGAACGACAGAAACTCCACCACACCATGCAATCTATCTATGACCTTTCACGTCTCCATCGGAAAATTCAGACGTATTCTGTAACAGCCGCGGATATCCTTCTTCTTGAACAGAGCTATGGCCGTATTTGGAAACTAGCACGAGAGCTTGAAGGAACTAATCTGGGGATGTCCTCAGACCTCGCCGAGTTTTTCAAGGCCTACAGAGAAGATTTTGGAAACCATTTTGATATTCCAAAGGCAGAACAGCAAAGTGAAGAACTCTATTTTCTACCGAAGACACTCGCCCCGCAAACAGCTGCCCTAGAAGAAAAGCTGGATGGATATCGCCAAGAAGTAACTGCGCTCATTGAGAAAATCGCCAGATGGGCGAAACTCCCTGCGGAAAGTCTGCGCATTGAAAGCCGCGAAACACTCCTCTACGCAATCACGGGCACGAAAACAACAATGCGCCAAGTGGCGAATTATCTGAAATCGGATGCGCCGCCTCCTACCCTAGGCATGTCTGTTTCGGAGAAAAAGAGCGGTGCGAATTTGAATATTCCATTTCTGGAGTCTCTTCATCAGAAAGTGGCAGATACGAGAGAAGCCCTTGTTGCCGCATTCCAGGCAGAACTGGAACCGATTTGCCAAGCCCTCGTAGATAAATACATTGAAAATTGGTCTGCCTTGGAGGAATGGGTTGGAACTCTGGATGCCACACTCACTTTTGAGAGGGTCGCACGAGAGCGCGGATTTCGGAAACCACACGTCCAAGAAGGCACGCGAGGTTCTGTCAATCTCCAAGGGCTCCGTCATCCTCTGATTGAAGCACAACAGCGGCGAGAGGAATATGTGAAACATGATATTTCACTTGGGTTCAACGAGGAGAGCCTTGGCTGGCTTCTGTATGGTATGAATGCAAGTGGAAAGTCCAGTCTGATGAAGGCACTTGGCATCGCAGTTGTCCTTGCGCAATGTGGGAGTTTCGTCCCCGCCATTTCCATGACACTTACGCCCTTTACATCCATCTTTACACGGATTCTAAATCATGATAATCTATGGGCGGGTCTTTCCAGCTTTGCGGTAGAAATGACGGAACTCCGTGAGATTCTTCTGCGCGCCGATTCACAGAGCCTTGTTCTTGGAGATGAGGTCTGTTGCGGAACAGAATCAGTCAGTGCGACAAGTCTGGTGGCCTCTGCGCTCAAGTGGCTCGTGGACCGCAGAAGCTGTTTTCTCTTTGCCACGCATCTTCATGGTCTCCAGGCGATTCCAGAAATCCAGAATCTCTCTGGACTCCAGACCTGGCATCTTCGTGTTGTGTATGACCCAGCCACGGGTTATCTCACATATGACAGGGCTCTTCACAAAGGTGCTGGAAGCACTCTTTATGGCCTGGAAGTAGCGCGGGCTCTGGGTCTCCCCCATGCGTTTCTGGAACAGGCGCTTGATTACAGGCATGATATTCTGGGGTCTGTCTCTGAAGAGAAAGCACCGACGAGTTCCTGGAATCGCCTTGTGTCTCGTAGAGAATGTGGTGTTTGTAAGAGCACTTTGGCGCAGGACATAGAGGTTCATCATATTCGGCCGCGCTCAGAAGCAGATGAAACAGGCCACTTTTCAGATGGAACTCATCAGAATCATGTGCGAAATCTCATCGCAGTCTGTCGCAAATGTCACGATGATTTTCACAGGGCTCCATCCCCCTCTTCTCCTTCTGGGGAAGCCCCCCACACTCCTACATCTCACAAATCCAAATGGACTTCTGAGCAGCAGTCTATTGTAATTCAACTCTTGCGAGAGAATCCAACCCAAACCATAGATTGGATTCTCTACAAACTGGAAGAGAAGCACGGAATTCAGATTAGCAGTGCGACTCTTCGGAAAGTCAAAAAGACAGGGTCTTTCTCTTAAGCGCTCGCCTCGCTCACAACAGTCGCGGCAGGCGCAGGCGCAGGAACAACCGCAACAGGTGCGGGAGCAGCAGCAGTCATCATCTGCGGAGGCATCGCGATATAGGCCATCGGGCCAGGGTCACCCTTGTCGCCCTTATCACCCTTGTCACCCTTAGGCCCGGGAGGACCGGGAGGACCCTGAACCAAAGTCGGCGTAGCGGTGGCCGCACTTCCAACACCATTCTTCTTCATTTCCTCAATCTGCTTCTTGAGCTCCTCAACTTCAAGACGAAGATTGCGAACCTGAATTCCAATCGGGTTGCTTCCCTGATAATTTAGACCACTGCCATATAATACCGAAGTCATTCTGTATGTCTGTCGGGGATTGCGCACTTGAATTTAGACGCAGGTCACCTACAAAAAATTGGCGATACGGAACCTCCACTGTTCAATAGAGCCTACTATGATTCCTCCTGTTCGTTGTTACAATTGCGGAAAGGTTCTTGCCGACCTCTACCGAACCTATGAAGGAAAGCTGAAGGAAATGAAAAGCCAGAAGGTGTATTTTGATGGAAAGGAGATTTCCGAAACTCCGGAAAAAAAGATGATGGATGCGCTGGGAATTCACAGACTGTGTTGTCGGACAATCTTTCTAACCCAGATTGCTTTGATTGATAAAATCTAAGATAATTCTAAGAGCATGGAGTTGTTTGTTCCATCAATTTTGATTTTATTATTAGCGGCAATCTTATCCTTTGGGGTATTTCCTAATATGCCTCCCTTTGTCCTCGCCCTCATAGCAATTCTTCTTCTTGTTGTCGTTGGCTACAATCATCATCTTACATTCAAGGATGAATATACGATGAGCACATGGCAGGATTCTATGTATAACGCCGCAACTCCTTTTTTTTCAGTAGTCCTTGTAATTTTCATGATTGGATTTCTGCTAAATTTCATCGGAGGCAGAAAAGCAAATGCCCCAGCAGCCCCCGCGGGAGCAACACCCCCCGTTCTTTCTCAGAATTTTACGACAACTCAGCGCAAGGCCATTGAAAGTCTGATTCGCAATCCCTAGAGATTAAAATCTTGACGGCAAACAGAATGGCCTCTGGAGGAAAGAGAAAAACATTGAAAAAAAGGGCACTCAAAGCACAACCCGCATCCATTCCCGAACTCCGCGCGGCCTTTGAAAGAGTGGAAGCGAAGGCAGAATCTCTTCGCAGCGCTGACAAAACCACGCAGATTAAAGAATTCCAAAAGGAATGGAAAGCCGCTTTTGGAAAGGAGATTGATTCCAAAACAGTGGATGCCTATCTTCACGTGAAATTCAGCACAAAGAAGCGCACAGCTATGACACGAAAGAAGGGAAAAGGGCAGAAGGGCGGTGGCACACTCCAAGGAGCACCGTTGGATTATCAGACACGCCCCGGCATTGATGGACCCTATGCGACATATCCCGCATACGTAATACAAGGTCAGAGTGCCTATAATTCTTTCAATCAGATTGGAATGAAAGCTGAGTGCGGTCTCAAGGATTTCACTCCGCAGATTCCCAAGGGCATGGGAAGCAATCAGGCAGGTGGAGCCTTAGACTTGGCCAGTGTTTCTGCGTCACTCGCACACAAGCCCTTTGCCAGCACAATTCCTTCTTCTCTTTTCCAGGATATACGCAGTGCCTATCTTGGACTTCCTCTTCCTGCCTCTCCAGCTGTAGAGGATGTGGCCTGGAAATATAAGTAAACAACCCAGCGTAAAGAAACCCACACGAAGAAACCTCATCAGCGATTAGGACTCTTCGGATGGAACAACAAACACTCAGGGGAGATGAAGCCAGAGAACTTTCTGAAAAATTACTCCATATGTATTATTCAACGGTGGCGTATCCGTGGACGCGTCATCATATTGAAAGTTTTGACCAATTTCTGAGTTCCGATTTGCCCGCAATTATCAAAGCCGCAAATCCTATATTAATTCTCCAGGACCAGATTGGAAATACTGGAGAATATAGATACAAGGCTGAAATTTATGTCGGTGGCCTGGAAGGCGATAAGCTCCAGATTGGAACACCCTCGTTGTCTCTCAAAGGAGGAACAGATGTGCGTCTCCTTTTTCCAAATGAGGCGCGCCTGCGGAATCTCACCTACAATAGTCAAATTCTCGCAGATTTTCACATCCGTGTAACATTTACAGAACAGAAAGCATCAGGCCAAGGCGTAGGATTTAATCAATCCGTTGTGGATATGCATCCTGGAATTGAAGAATACAGATATCTCGCGAATATGCCCCTTTTCCAACTACCCATTATGCTCCATTCTCGCTATTGTGTTTTGAACCAGAAACCAGAAGCTTTCCTCAAAGAAGCGGGAGAGTGTATTTATGATTATGGTGGATACTTCATCATCAACGGCTCAGAAAAGGTTCTTATCACACGCCAGGAGCAATCATTCAACACTCTCTATGTTCAGAATCAGGAGAGAGAACCCCAAGTCGCAACCTATGCATCTATTTCTTGCCTCAATCCGACAACACGTCAAGTGAAGCGTGTCGCATTTGGTCTCCTCCGCAGACAGAAGACACTCCAAGTGAGCATTCCGTTTGTCCGCAAGCCTGTGCCGATTTTCGTCCTGTTCCGCGCACTCGGCGTCCAGGCAGATGAAGACATTCTGCGACTGATTTTCCCGAATCCGAATGACGCAGAGGCAACCATTTTGGAGCCGCTCCTTCAGGAATCCGTTGTAGAGGCTGTTCCTTTTCTGGATACCTTTTCTGCGATTCAATATATCAAAGTTCTGACAAAAGGCTTCAGTGAAGCGCACGTCCTGGATATTCTTCACAATCAGCTCTTTATTCACGTGGAGGACCGCCCTCTTGCGCGTGCCCATTTCTTAGCCGAGTGTGTTCGCAAGATTCTCCGTGTCTATGCGGGAATTGACCCGAAGACGGACCGCGATGATACACGGAATCAGCGTTGTCTGAGTAGTGGATTCCTTACACGCATGCTTTTCCAGGGAGTCTACACCACATGGAAGAAGGTCGCATTCAAGGCGATTGACCAGGAATACAAATACAACAAAGGGATTTATTCAGGGCAGGGGTTTTTGAGTCTTTTTACACCTGCCAATCTTTTCCGCATTTCGCAGAAAGGAGATTTGAGTGCTCTCCCTGACCGTTTTATCACGCAAGGAATTATGCGTGGATTCAAAGGAAAATGGGGATTGGAGTCGGTGAAGAAAAGACGGGTGTGCTCCAGGCTCTCTCTCGCCTCTCCTATATGGATTTTCTCTCCCATTGCCGCCGCGTTGTCTTAGATTTTGACACAGGAATGAAACTTGCGGGTCCTCGTCGTCTTCACACGAGCCAATTTGGATATTTCTGTACGAATGAGACTCCTGGTGGCGCTTCCATCGGTATCACAAAGAATCTGAGCAACCTCGCCACCATCAGCATTGCGATGAATCCGTCCCCGTTTATTCAGTGGCTCCTCACGCGCGGTGGTGTAATTTCCTGTGAAAATATCACGCCTGAATTGACATCTATCTCTGTGCCTGTGTTTGTCAACGGGGGGATTGTCGGATTCACACTTCGCCCAACAATTCTGCGAGATGTTGTGAAACTCATGAAATGGACAGGATGTATGAACGCATTCACCTCCGTGGCCTTTGTGATTCGTGAAAAGAAGCTCCTATTCTATGTGGATGAAGGCCGTCCTATGCGTCCTCTTGTTCATTTAGGCGAAAGAGGCGCAATTCCTCTTGCTAAAATTCAGGCTGCGAAGACATGGCGAGATTCAGTTCTTGGTAATTATCCTGATACAAAAGACAGGACTCTTTCCAGCACGGAGTTCTTAGACCCGCTTGCCTCCCAGGAATCACCAACACTTGAAATGTATATAGAACTCCTGAAGCCTTACACGGGTTTCTTAGAATATGTAGACCCCTATGAGGCGAATGAATCCTACGTCGCCTGCTTCCCTGAGCATATTCAGGCTGATACTACCCACTTGGAAGTTCATCCCAGCAGTATTTTCGGCCTCATGACGAGCGTCATTCCGTATGCGAATCACAACCAGTCTCCTCGTAATCAACTCAGTTGCTCCCAGAGCAAACAGGGTCTTTCCGTCTACGCGACGAATTATCAGAACCGATTTGACAATCAAGTTCACGTTCTTTCCTATCCACAGGGTCCCATCGTGCGCACCCATTATTATGACTATGTGGCAAATGGACAGATGGGATATGGTCATAATATTATCCTTGCTATGGGAGTCTTTTCAGGATACAATCAAGAAGACGGAATTGTCTTCAATGCGGACGCGATTCAGCGCGGTCTCTTCCACAGCACCTGCTATCGCAGCTATACCTGTTGTGAGACAGATGACCCGTTGACAAAAACGAGTCAGCGGATTGGCAATCCTGTGAAGACACCGAAATGGGTGAATCTCAAGCCTGGCCTGGATTATACAAAGTTGGATGACCGTGGAATTATCCGAGAGGGCGAGATGGTAGATGAAAATACTGTTCTTGTGGGTCGCTATGTGGAGGATGAGAATGGGCAGATTCAGGATGCGAGTGTCACGGCACAAGTCTGGACAACGGGTCGTGTGGAGAAAATCGCCATTATGATTGGTAACAATGGCCTCGCGCTTGTGAAAGTTCGTGTTGTTCAGTATCGTGTTCCTGAACTCGGAGACAAATTCAGTAATCGTCACGGCCAGAAAGGCACGATGGGAATGATGATTCGTGGCCACGACATGCCTCGCTCAGCAAGCGGCATTGTCCCTGATATGATTATGAATAGCCACGCAATTCCGTCTCGTATGACGATGGCGCAACTTTTGGAGTCACTTCTTGGAAAGGCGGCGGCGCTCGGTGGTGCGATTGGAAATGCGACAACCTTTATGAATGAGGGGTCCCCTGCGGAGGCGATTGGCAAGGTTCTCCAGGAGCAATTTGGCATGCAGCCGATGGGTGAGGAACTCCTCTACGATGGCACTACGGGTGTGATGATTCCCTCTACGATTTTCATGGGCAATGTCTATACAATGAGGCTCAAGCACATGACGGAGGATAAGTGGAATGCGCGCGCGGATGGTAGACGAGAACAGCGCACGCATCAACCGACGGGAGGTCGTGGAAATCAGGGCGGTCTGCGGATTGGAGAGATGGAACGTGATGCGATTGTGGGTCACGGGATTGCCTCCTTTGTTCGTGAGAGTTATATGAAGCGCGCAGATGGGACGGAGTTTTTGGTCTGTAATTCTTGCGGCACAATTCCAATTTCCAATGAGCGCAAGGGCCTCGTGGTTTGTCCGATGTGCGATGGTCCTCTTCAATTCATTGGAGACTCGGCAAATACATTTGAGCTCCTACCCCCTGTGAAGCGGAGCACAGCAACCTTTAGCAAGGTAGAAATGCCGTATGCGTTCAAACTGCTGGAGCAGGAACTTGCCACTTATATGAATATCGGTATGCGGATTTTGACAACACGCGACCTTCAGAAACTGAATGTTACAGGAATGCGCGAACTCACGGAGGAGGAACAAGCCGCAGCGCTGGCGCAGACACTTCCTACGCATGTTATGCCTGATACGCGTGTTGTGGAATTCACGGAGGAAGAAGCTGAGCCAGAACCGGTTTCCACGGATGATTTATCTGCGCTTGCGGAGGCCGTTGCTGTGGAGGCTGTAGAGACATCCACAGCCCCTGAGAGAGATTTGGCAGCGTTGGCTCCTCCTCCAGAGGAAGAGGAAGAAGGAGATGGTGGGGATGAAGAGGTAGCGGGTGCGACTGCCACGCAACAGCAGCAATCCTATCTGGTCGTTTCCACACCAGCCCCTGCGCCTGCGCCTGCTACAACAGTCCAAGTTGTAACTGCTGCGCCGACTGCTCCAGTGATGGCGACGAATGTGATTGCGGCTGCTCCAGCCCCCGCTCCCGCTCCAGCGGCGGTTGTCGTTTCTGCGCCAGCTCCCGCCCCTGTTCTCGTCACGGGACCCCCTCCACCCTCCGCAGCCGTCCCTGTTTCAGTTGTCGCCGCCGCCCCGCCGCCCCCGCAACAGCAAGTTGCAATTCCTATTCAATCAGCGGGAGGAGGAGCTATTACATTCACAGCACCTCCCGCAATTGTCTCACCTGCGACATTACCCGGCGCAATTCCCATGATAGCGGTTGATACATCTGATAGAGCATTGGAGGCTCAAGGATTAAATCCATTTCCTCAAACAACACCGATTCGTTCCGCCCTGAGAACTGCGAACGCAGCAAGGTCTGGCAGCGCAACACGGAGAGTGAGTTTCGGTAGCACCGGCTCTACAAATTCACAAAGCTCACAAAATTCACAGTATTCTTCTTCTGCGCCACTTCGCTTGAATATAATTAAACGTTCCTAACCTAAAATTGATAAACCACATTCAAAATAGGACAGGGAGACAAAATGAACTTTGAGGACCTTGATATTTTGTATCGGAGTCGCGTGACTCTCTTGAAGATGCTGAAAGAAGAGGGGTATGACACGGCAAAATACGAGCGCTTTGGTCCATGGGAGATTGAAGCAATGGTGAATGGTGGTCAGCATTCTCTTGCGATGGAGTTCAAGCGACCTGGTGAAGAAGGGCAAATTACGAATTGTATTGTTCTCTACAGCCTGGGAAAACTGAAGCAGAAGATTAAGACATTTGTGGACCAGCTTTTGGCAGAGGACCGTGTTCCTCTGGTAGACCCGAAGAATACGGAAGTCATTGTGATTGTCCTGGAGGATGTCGCAGATGTCTTTCACGCGGAGGCTCTTCGTATGTGGCTCTCAGAGAAGCTCAAGATTCGTTTCTTCAAGGCACACAATCTCATCTTTGACCCGCGCGAGCACATTCATGTTCCGAAGCATGAGAAACTCCCTGAGGAGCAGCACGCAGACTTTCTAAAGACAAATTACATTCGGAGCAAGGCGAATCTTCCAATTATCAAGTTCCACGAGGATATGATTGCAAGAGTGATGGGGCTTGTTCCTGGTGATATTGTGAAGATTACTCGTCCATCCCCCGCATCAGGGACGTATGAAATTTATCGTGTTTGTATGCCCTAAATAGAGAATGCCTCAGTGCACAGATGAAATAGTGGCAAATCTTTCAGACCAACTTCTCTTTTCAGCCTGGAAAACCTCTATTCAGACCGAACTCAACCGACTTTCCACGGCTACGGATGCGACAGTCAAAGATACTGGAATCACGCGCCTTGAGACACAGATTGCGAAGTATCTTGGATGTGCGCAAGAGAAGTTGGCTGAGGCTGAAAAAACTCCTAATGATATTCTTTCTCTTCAAGAACAATTAGCAAGGGCAAATACTGAGATAACAGAGGCAGAAAATGACGTGAATGTTTCAAAAGAGAGGGTGAAATTGCTGAGAAATCCTGAGCGCAATACGACAGTTTACGAGAGCTGGTTTCCACTTCTCCGACCGATGAAACTGGGAAGTTCACTCCTCATCCTTGGACTCACTCTTTTTATGTTTTGTGTTATCTTTGGTTATCTCATGAATCTCTTTGGTCTGTTTGTAGACATTGGCTATCGTATGCGCACAACCCCCGGTAGCTCAGGAATTTTTGGGCTAAGTCCACTTACCATAGGCCTCATTCTCCTCTCCATAAGTTTAGCTTCAGGTTTAATCTATTATGTAAGCAAATGAACTTGTCTTGCCCTGACAAATCCATAGATTCAGAACAAATCGCAGAGACACCTTTTCTCGGCGGTTCCTTCTTAGACGGCGCAAATGGCACTCTGGAGAGGTCAGCAGAAGGCGTTCTTACTACTTCTCAGTATATTGATTTATTGAATTCCGCTATGAAACAAGGAAAGTTAACCAAAGGGGAGGCTTTTAGTTTTGCAATGTTCAAATCCAATTTACAGAGTGAATATTGTTATGCTCTTCAGCGCTATGTTTTCTACACACACAAATACATTCAAACACCAAGCGAGGAAACAAGAGAAACTGTGAAAAAATGGAACCAATATGTTCAAGATATGATTGCGTCTCTTGAATACAGTGATAAAATCCAAGAAAAGGGGGCAGAGGAGAATTTAGTCACGCCGACGGAGTCTATGCGCCCCCTTTCCTACCAGGCCTTGGGCATCAAAGAATCCTTCCAGTCCGGCGAAACGAAATATACCAAACAGAAAGTAGAACTTCGTGAACAAATGACAAATTTATCTAATGAGGAAGTTATGAAGATGGAAAAAGATATGGTTACATATTCCCGCGAAAAGAATAAGGTCGCGACCAATCTTCTTGCGACATATGCTTTCTTAAATCTCACCGCAATAGGTCTTTTGTTATACATTTTCCGCGCGAAATAATAGAGCTATCCTATGGGAGACGAAGATACAACAACATATAATACTCATTTGGCACAGAGGCAGAGAAAACTCAACGAATACGCCTATCAAAACAAAATGGACACCCTTTTCTTTTTCCAGATTCTGCTCATCAGTCTTTTGATTCTTGCGATATTCGCATACGGTTCTTCTGTTGGATTCTTCAGCACAGCACTTGTTGTCTATATTGCTGTTATTCTTCTCCTAATAAACATCATCCTTTTCATTGGACGCATGGCCTATACTACGAATCTGCGTGACCCTGAAATCTGGGGTCGCAGGCGGTTTAGTGTGGAGCAGACAGTCAATCCCGCATCCTCCAAGGTGAAAACGTCTGCTGATGAAAATGCCCCCGCCGTTTCATGGGCAGGCAAGTTTGGTCTTCCCTCTGATATTTCCGGTGTTGATATCTCAGGATTGTGCTCGGCCTTTACAAAGTAACGGTAGAATAGATATGGGAACCTTTGATGACAGAAAGGCAAATACCCTGATAAATCTTAACAATGTTGAATTTTTATCAGGACAATATCAAAATCGTGTGTCTACGTTGGCTTCTTTAGTAGAACAGAAAAAGTCGCTTCAGGGACGAATTCAGGCAGCGAAGGCAAAAAAGGCAGATATTCTGGCCTCATCAGAGACCTATGAAAAGGAATTCGTTGACAGGTCTACTACGCAGGAAAAACCAATCTCTGGATTTATGACATTTCAAGATGGAATCTTATTTGCCTTTTTCACGGCCTATTTAGCGATTTGTGGTATCCTCCTTCATGGCCTACTGAAAAATGGAAACCCTCTTTTCCTTGTCTTTGCTGTGTTTGTTATGTTGGTCACTGGAATTCTGATTGCGGAGCTCATTCGGCGCTTTGCCTAAGCGGCTTGCTTCGCTTAGGCGTTGCCCTCCTCCTCCTCCTTCTCATAGGACTCCGCCGCATACTCATCAATGAGCACAAGGAGGTGGTTGTATGTCTTGCCATCAGAAGGCTCTCCAAATTCGTCCTGTAGACGTTTCTCGAGCTCCTTCGGCGTCAGACGGCTTCCCTTCCGATTTCCTTCCTGAACCCAGTTGTTATATGCCTGGCTGACAAGCTTGAAGGTAGCCTTCTCACCAGCCACCTTGCGCAGACGCTCACGGCTGAAGCGCGCATAGCTGTCAAAGGTCTCCTTGTAATCCATGGACTCCCTCTTCACAATGTCAGGAACCGGCTCCAGGCCATTCACGATATACTCGGTCTCATAGATGTAGACCAGCCAAGAGAGGAAGACCTCGCGCCATGTGCGGAGTTTCCTATCCAGCTCAGGGTCGCGAGGATAGACATTCGGCTTTCCAGACTTGTAGTCAGGGTCCTCAGGCGTCACGAACTTGGACTCAAATGGCACAACACGGATGCGGCGCCAGGTGCCATTGTCCATGCTGTGAACAGGCGGAAGCTTGTTACAGCACATAATCATCTTACCCGTCACCTTGAATTTCTCCTGGTCCTGGAAGAGGCCACGGGCCTCAATAATATCCTCACCCGAGAGCTGCTTCATGCGACTCGTGTTAATCGGTTCCTTTTCATCAGGCTCCGCCATGCTAATGAACCGCTTGTTCTTGATAACCATGATTTCAGGATTCGCCGCACCACTGTCAGGACGCTTGCGAGTCAGAACCGTCGTCTGGAGAGTTGTGTAGTAGTCGCCGAAGGCGAGGCGGACAAGGTCCATCAGCTTGGACTTGCCGTTACCACCCTGGCCAATGAAGGTGTAGTAGCACTGCTCCCTATTAACACCTTCCAGGCAAGATGCGAGGAGACGGAGAACATAGGCGCGGAGGTCGGCGCGAGGGAAGATTTTCGCAAAGAAGTCCTTCAGCCCTGCGAGGTGCTCCTGCTGCTCCTCATTGAGCTGGTCAAAGGGTGTGTAGGAAATCGCATCACTGTCAGGAAGATTCTGTCCTGCCAGAAAGCTCACAAAATCCTCAGGGCGGCCATCGCGGAAGATGACGTGTTCCTGGTCGCCCTCGCGCTCACCCTTTGCCCTCAGTTCAAGAACGCCATTCTTACAACCAAAGAGGAAGACGTTTGCATTCAGCTTGTTCTGGAAATCTTCCTCGTAGAAGAAGGTGGCCGCCATCTTCATGACTGACTCCGTGAAACTGGTATTGTAGAGCTTAGTCTCAACATCAAGCAATTTCTTTAGTTTATTATTATACGCTTCACGAGCATCTTCACTTGTTGCGCGGAGCATATCCATACGAATCTTATCACGAGCACGCGCGATGTAATCCGCAACCTCAAAGCTGATATTCTTGCGAAGCTGGATACCCTGATTGAGATGCTTCCACATATTGAGCGCATCATCGTAGAAGAACCACTCTGTGCTCTTTGCGTTGATGCTCGCCACGTAGTTTCCCTCATAGAGCTTCTTCATCAGGCGCGCAATATGGAAGTGAGTCGCATCTACAGCGGAGCGGATATACTCCAAGATGTTGCTATCAATGATATTCTTGTATTCGGTTGGATTATCATCACGCGCCCACTTGCGAAGTGCGAGTTCGGTAAGCCGAGGACCATCTCCCTCCTTCCGCATACGGCCGAACCAGTCGCGACGCAGAGAGTCAATGTTGTTTCCGCTATACTTGGGTGACTTCTTGCTGAACTCCATCCAGAGGTCAAACATCTCCTGGCTCGGCTCAATGTTGTGGAGGCACCAGCCAACCCGAATCCAGGTTTCATACTTATCAGCGCGGTCAACGCTCAGGCAGTTGCGAACAAGCGCCTTCACAATGCCGCGCTCCTCCTCCGTATACTCCTTTGGCATAAAGTCACGAAGTGCTGCGATAAGAGGATTCTCCTGACCAGTTACCGTCATAGAATCGGTCCCGCTCGGAGTCTGGGCGGCAGGCGCCGTTTGGAAAGTGTTGGCTGGCCTAAGAAATCCCTGATACTCTGCCAGACTCTCTTCCTTCACTGCGTTGTCATCGTCATTCAGGTTGTAGCGAACACTGAGGAGCTCAAGCAATGCACGATTGGAATACTGGGCCGTGTCCTCTTCAATGAGCTCCTCGGCCTCAGGTTCATACCGATACACGGCAGCGACCTTGTAGCTCTGGATATTGGGCTTGCTCTCACCAAAGAAGAACCATCCCTGCTTGCGAGTCATGCTCTCATCATAGATGTCCTCCTCTGAGTTGATGAAGTTCGTGCCCTCAAAGCAGCGAGCGACGGCACGGTGGTGGAGAATCCAGGCACGAAGCACCTTCTGCTTTTCATTGGAGAGGCAGATGTCAGGGCACTCAATGTGGACGCCATCCTTACGCACACCCTTCTCCTGATACGGCTCAGGGCGCAGAGTTACAAAGAAGCGCAGGTGCTCATAATCCTCAATAGAGAAGAAGGTGCCGAGACCCTTCACGACCTCATTACAGAAAGACTTGATGTGGTCCATCGTGAAGTAACGGTCAAGCCGCTGCGCAGGAGAGTAGCGAAAGTCCAAGTCAATAAGAAGAGGCTTGGGGTGATTGAGTCTCGGCTGCTCCACGAGATTCAGCGTCCGACCATTTCTTACAAAGAGATAGTCGTGAAGCAAGTCAAAGAACCTCGGATAATCAGCGTCATTAACAATCCACTTTCCAGGGAGTTCAGTCCCCATTCCTGTCATGCTCGCATCGCGAGAGTTCGCGGTGCGACGCGCATCCAGGAAGGCCCGCAGAGGGTGCGAATTGTAAATCTCAAGAACCTGGCTCATCCTGTTATACTTTCCTCCAACAAAAAAAGTGGGTCAATTTTTACGCCCATCCTAAAGCGCTCATGAAAAGGAGAAGAAGGAATGAATCCTGTCGCTTTAAAGCGGATTCCGAAGGAAATTGCGGCTACAAAAGACCTTTCAGGGGTAGGGATATACTATATACACGACGAGGACTCTCTTCTTCGTGGTCATGCGATGATATTTGGGCCTGAAGGCACTCCCTATGCGTTCTGTCCACTTTTTTTCCGAATTGAATTTCCGACAGACTATCCTTTCAGTCCACCCAAGGTGACATTTCTCACAAGCGATGGGCGGACGCGATTTCATCCGAATTTATACGTGGAGGGAAAGGTGTGTTTATCTATTTTGGGCACATGGAACGGCCCGAGTTGGCAAAGCACAATGAGTCTGTCTATGGTGTTGGTGTCGCTTCAGGCACTTCTTGATGAGAATCCTCTCCGAAATGAACCAGGATTTGGAGGAATTTCAAAGAGTGATGAGAAAGGAGTTAAGTATAGCAAGATTGTTCAATATAAATTGATAGCACACACCCTTTCTGAATATAGAAACAGGCATTTTCTGAGCGTATTTGAAGAGGAAGCGGCAGATACAATACGAGCTGAATTTCACAAACTTCAAGAACTACTTCGTAGCAAACAAGGAGAGGATATTGAAATCTTAACAAATGGTGTCTATGGAATTCAAGCCAAATTAGATTGGAAACTCTTACTTTCAAATAGCAATGGCACAGAAATTGAAGAATCTCGTCTTTGAAGGCTTTGGTGTAGGGCTTGGCTTTTTGGCTGCGCTCGTGGTGTATATGATTGTGGGCCTCCTCTTTTTTGTTCCCGGCTTTCTTATGTACCAAGCGGAGCAAAAGAAACAGGACAAAAGTGCGGCTACACAAGGTTTCAGTATTCTTCTGATGGCGATTGGTGTAATTATAATGGGAGGTGCGGGATTGGGGGTTTTGTTGGATAGCCTGAGTGATTTGGTCTAATTGACGGGGCGGACCCAGGCCTTAAAGTTGAATGTCGTGTCAGTATAGGATTCGGTATACAAAATGCCCTCTATTCCTTGTTGCCCAGAGTGTAAGTTTGCTTTGAAGTTGCAGGTCACCCCGAACATGCTCTTGCGCGTTTGCGATACCTGTGGATACAAGGTTGAAGATAAGACTGGTGGTCTGATTTTGGAGACACACGTTCAGAAGCGTTCAAGTGAGGGCTATAAGCTCTACTTGAATCCCTTTACGAAGTTTGACCCGACCCTTCCCCATATCAAAACAATTAAGTGCCCGAATGGGACTTGTAAGAGCAATACGGCAGGTGTTGAAAAGGATGTAATTTACATTAAGTTTGACCCCGAAGGGATGCGGTATTTGTATATTTGCACGGTATGTGATGAGCAGTGGCGGAGCCGTTCTTAAATCTTGGATAAGAATAGAGAATAATGCCTACAAGGAGAGCCAGAGCCTCTCGTAAATCTCGCCGCATGTATGGCGGTGCTAGTACGGTAAAGAGTACCACAGTTGCAAAGCCTATTACAACTGCAAAGCCTATTACAACTGCAAAGCCCGCGCCCCCTCCTGCTGCAAAGCCCGCGCCCCCTCCTGCTGCAAAGCCCGCACCTGCGCCTCTTGCCAAGCCCGCACCTGCTCCTCTTGCGAAGCCCGCTCCTGCTCCTCTTGCGAAGCCCGCACCCGCGCCTCTTGCGAAGCCCGCGCCTGCTCCTCTTGCGAAGCCCGCGCCTGCTCCTCTTTCAGCTCCTAAGCCCGCACCTGCGCCTATTGCTGCTCCTAAGCCCGCACCTGCTCCTCTTTCGGCTCCTAAGCCCCTTGGACCCGCGCCTGCTCCTGGTGCGCCGAAGCCTGGAACTGCGCCTGCTCCTGGTGCCCCGAAGCCTGGAACTGCGCCTGCTCCTGGTGCGCCGAAGCCCCTTGGACCCGCACCTGCCACTGGTGCCCCGAAGCCTGGAACTGCGCCTGCTCCTGGTGCCCCC
>JACCDW011865262.1_pt1 | contig 16933 bp, 10 predicted proteins | sample 7449781 | NCBI WGS metagenome assembly JACCDW01 (sample SAMN15323449, study PRJNA562643) | freshwater metagenome | isolation source: river surface water | place: USA:Blue River Watershed | collected 2017-08-18
CCTGATTTTAATAAATATATTTCTTTAAAAAAACTATATTCTTTTATCATATCAATATCATTTAATATACTTGAAAAATTAGTATTATCGATATCTGAAGATATCACTATATTTGCATCATTATTTGGAAAATCAAAAAATGGAAAAAAACGGATCATTGTTCCAAATAATCCAATATGATGTTTTTCTTCAATTATAAAATTTGGACATGAATATAATACTGCTTGTACTGATTCTAATTTAGTTATAATTTCATATATTTTTTTGTCACTATGTATTGATTCATCTATAAATAATCTTATTTTATAATTCAATTTTCTCCTTAAGATTCTTTCATTTAAATCTTTTAATCCATCTAGATATTTGCTAAAATCTTTATATCCTTTATTAATCATTTTAAAAAAACATGTACTAAATATATTTATTTTTTTATTATAATCAATTGGAAATAATGGTGTAAATTTACATATATCATTTTCAAGATATTCCATAATTATATATTATTATACTAAAAAATAATAATAACTTTTATAAAATATATTTTTATCAAATAAATTGTTCAATCTCTTTATAATCTATCATTGAACTTTTATCCATATATTTATGTATTTCTTTTGATAAATCCATTATTTCCTTAATATTTTCATATGTCAAGTCTTTTTTCATCAAATTTTTAATTTTGTCAAACATTAATCTGTTTTTACTTATTCCCTCCAAATTATAAGGGCAATTTTTTTTTATTGATATTTTTTCATAATTATTTATTAAATTTTCTAACATTAATAATAAATTTTTTACATAAATTTCTGTAACTATATTACTTTTAATAAAGGCTTTTTTACCTATTTTATGCCATATATTTTGTTCTCCCCATTGTAACATAGGTAATAGTGTCCATGGTTTATATAATGATAAAAAATTAACACCTTTAACTTTATTTTTATTATAATTTAATTTCTCCCATGGTATTACTGCATATTGATATGATATCGAATAAACTGGTATTTTTTTATAAAACATAAAAAATATTAATAATGTTGTTTCATCAATACCAGATGTATGTAAAGATATATAACCATTATCTCCAGCACATTCTTTAATAAACTTAAAATATTCATTATATAATTGTATATCTGGTTCTAATAAAACAAATCCAGCATCAATACTTCTATTTAAGTTATTTGAAAATTTATAACATGTATTCATATTTAGTTCTATTTCATTTAAATTGCTATTAGTAATCATATCTTTTGGTTCAATTATTTCATTATTTTTTAAAACTCCTTGTGATAAAAAGCCAGGAGTTCTATTTTCAAATACTTTATAAAAATCCTTATCTATTGGTAATATGTCAATATCTATAAATAGTACTTTTTTATAATTAGTTAATTTTAATATCTGCCATTTATTTATTAAATATTTCATCCACTTTGAATATTTTTCTATAACAAAATATTTTTGATTTAGTTTTACTTCAAAAAAATTTATTTTTATTACCTCATCAAAATATTTTTCTAATTCTTTTTTGTATTCATATATTTTTTCATCAACCATTACTACAAGTTTTATATCATAATTATATTTATTTATAAATTCTCGATGTAAATATGCACTTATACATGCTCCTGGTAAATATAATCCATTACCAAATAATAGCATACATATTGAATTACTCATTATAATAATATAATATATTATAATTTATTTGTAAAAAAAAGTATTTTACATAATTATTAAATTATGTTTATTTATTAATTTCATTTGTTATTATTTTGTATTGTGTATCAATACTTTCCATAGTTAATCTTAAATATTCATTATCTATTTGTTTATTTTGATTATCAAATTCTATTGAATGTTCAGATAGTAGTTTGTCATTTATTACTATTTTACCCTGTGTATTCTCAATTATTCCATAAATTTTATCTGAACTTTTATTTAATGTTTTTTCTATATCTATATTAAATCTTACAAATTTTGGTTTTAATTCATCTATTATGTCTACATCATCTTGATATTTTTTTATCTCTATGCTTAGTTTATCACAAATTTTATCATTAGTTAAGATGTTTACAAAAGGTTCTAGTTTTTTAAATGCTTTTGCTATAGTTACTTGACTAACATTAAATTTATCTGCTATTGTTTTTTTTTGAATATTTAAACAATTTAAATGTATCATCATATATATTGAACCTGTTGCTAAACTTAATGGTGTGTGAACTGAAGCTATTTGTAATTTTTGAACATTATTAGATATTTGTATCGCTTGTTCTGCTAATTCACTCTTTATTTTTAATTCTTCACAAAATCTTGTTATAAAATGCTCTGGTTTTGTAAAATTAAATTTACAATCCATTTTCTTTAATTTTGCTAGTTTTTGGAATATTTTACAACCTTTTGTTATTTCTGTATATCTTAAGCCAAATAACTCTGCTATTTCTTTTGGAGACCTTGTTTTGTTTTTTTTTCTACATGCATATAATATACATCCTGCTATTACACTAGTTCTATTCTTCCCCCTTATTATTATGGGTTTTCCTTTGTTTTTTCCAGTGGTGTGTTTACAGTCTGAAATATTTTTATACATTATTTTAGCGTCATCTTCTATACACTTTAAAATCTTTCCTTCAGAACATTTTGCTTGGATTATTTTAAATACTTCATTTAAACTTCTCTCTTTATAAGGCATTGCACTCCATCCGTGTAAAGTTTTTATACGAGATGAACATGAACCAGCAATTGTTGTTGCTGTTGAAGATTGTGGTAATAACGCTGATATTACATGTGAACTTCTATTTGTATCTTTTTTATTATCATCATTATATTGTGTCCATTCTGGATTTGAATCCATTAATGTCGATATCACTTGACCACATTTTTTACATACTATAATTCCGTGAGCTGTATCTTCAACAATATCATCATCATTACAACTTTCACAAAATAATCTTTTCTTGTCTTTTTTGTCTAATTTAGATTCTTCATACATTAACTCAACTAAACGATTGTATTTCTCATAATCTTCAATGTCTAATTCATCAAATACCTCATTTACATCCATATTTTCAAAACTTATTTTATCATATTTTCTTGATCTGTTATTTGATGTTTTAGATTCATTTTCATCTGATTCTTCTGATGAATCTACACTTAACTCTTCTAAATCTATAGAACTATCAGATGATTCTATATCAGAATCTATATCAGAATCTGAATCTACATCTATATCTATATCTGAATCATCTATATCATCAATATCAGAACTTATATCTAATGCATCATTTTTTATTAATTTACTAGATTTTATTAGGGTGCCTTTTGACATTTCTATATATTTATATAGTTTTAATTTTAAATAATTTTAAAATCAAATTTTTAAATCATTTTACCTATATAAAAAATTGATTTTAATACAATTAACTATAATGGATTAAATATATTTTTTATGAATAAAGATATTAAACAAATTAATGATTTTAAATCAATAATTAGTAAAAATTGGTTAGATGTTTTTGATTCAGTAGATAAAGATATTTTTGAAATTACTGAAGATTCTTACAAAGAAATTATTACTTCTAATGATATTATCTTTCCTATTTATAAAAATATTTTTAATTTTACTAATTATTGTTTACCTGAAGATGTAAAAGTATGTATTATCGGTCAAGACCCTTATCATGGAATATATTTTGATAAAAATACTAAAAAAAATTATCCTCAAGCTATGGGTTTATCTTTTTCTGTTCCTAAAGAATGTCCAATACCTCCTTCTCTTGAAAATATTTATAATAACCTATTAAAATTTGGTCATATTGTTAAAAAACCTTCTCATGGTAATTTGGAATTTTGGGCTTGTCAAGGAGTACTACTCCTTAATACTAGTTTAACTGTTATACAATCTAAACCAAACTCACATCAATCAATATGGTTTGAATTTACTGATGAACTTATTAAAGTTATTTCACATAAATTTAATAATATTATTTTCGTTTTATGGGGCTCAAATGCTTTTGATAAAATGAAACTAATTAATAATAAAGAAAATCATAGATTTATTGTTTCATCTCACCCATCTCCCTTGTCAGCTTATAAACCATTTAAAACCTATAAAAGTTTTGTGGATACCGACCATTTTGGTCTTATAAATCAATATATCGAAGAATTTAATTCTATCAATAAAACTAAATCTAACTATAAAAAAATAGAACCAATTTGTTGGACTATAGTATAATTATTCTTATTTACTTTTTATAAAAATTAAAAGTTTGTAGCTCTAAATATTTCGTTAAGAATTGAAGTATTGCAATCTACTGATGAGGATTCTGATACTTTATTCTTACTAAGTTTTTTACTCAGTTTTTTACTATACTTCTTACTATTTTTACTTGATTTTTTTGTAAGGTTTTTACTTGGTTTTTTATCTTTAATATTTATTTGATTTATTTTATTATTTTTATGTTTAGTATTTTCAATATATAAATCCATACTTTCTATTAACGAACTGTCTTTTTTATATGACTCTTTCTTAATCATTCCATTAGTATTTTTTTTGTTCCTTTCTAACCATTTCTCATATTGCTTTTTATTTAAAAATACTGAGGTATTTGATGATTTTGATGATGATTTTGATGATGATTTAGAAGATTTTGATGAATTTTTTTTAGAATTTATAATTTTTTTTAATTCATCTTTCATTACATCACAATATGTACTATTATATTTATTATGATGATTTTTATGGTTCAAACTTTTAGATTTCATACTTCGTGATTTTATACTACTTGATTTTGCACTATTAATTTTTCTTATTAAAGTATTTGTTGTTCCTGATTTTCCTATTTTTAAACTTGATGATTTTACATTACATGGTTTACAATTTTTTGGTTTAGTTTCTTTGCAAAGGTTTTTTGTGTTAAATTTTTTACAGGAAATATCTGTTATAGAACAAGATTTACTTGATTTACTTGATGAACTTGATGAACTTGATGAACTAGAAGAACATGATTTACTTGATGAACTTGATGAACTTGATGAACTTGATGAACTTGATGAACTAGATGAACTCGAAGAGCAATTATGGTGTTTAATATAATTAATAATCCATAAAATAAATTGGAGTAATTTTTTAAATAAAATGATTGATATAATTTTAAGTTTTTTAAGAACAATAACAAGTATTTTAAATAATTCAATTACTATTTTCTTAATAAAATGGATAATCCAACATACTACATCAGAATATGATTTAGAACCACAACAATCTAGACTTTCAGTACAATCAGAAGTTTCACTGCTATCCGAATCTGAACTTGAACTATTAACACACCTTTTTTTGGGAAATTCTTCCTTTAATAATTCATCAGTTATAATTGTGTCTTTTAATATATTATCAACAAATGAAGAGCAAGATGTTTTTGGATTTATTTTTGCATTTGCTGGGATATTATTTGATTCTTTTTCTCTACTTAAATAAACTTTATTTTTATTTTTAACAAAATTATCAAACTCGATTGTAGTTGATGATTCTGATTTTTTTTTTAAATTATCTATTTTTTTATTTACATCAAAAGTATTTTTTTCTTTGGAAATTTTATTTATTAATTTTTTTGATTTAGATAATTTAGATGACACAGATGATACAGTAGACACAGATGAATCTGAATCATCTGATGAATTAGATGAATCACTATATTTAGAATTAGATAATTCTGCACTATCAGAATTATTATCTGATTCATTATTTTTCTCTAATTTTATTTTTTTTTCATTGCTAATCATCATTTTTTTTTTCGAATTTTTTTTATCTTTAACAAAAATTGTTTCTAATTTCATATTGTTTATTTATAATATATATAAGAAAGTTTTTTAAAATATAATAATAAAATTGATTAAACAAATAGATTATATATTTGTATTATATATATGATAGAACAGGCTATATTTATCTATAATCTTGCTAAAATATTTATTGGTATAAGTTTATTTACTTATATATATAAAATTTGTCTAAATACTTGTAATCAAAAAGTAACAATTAAAACAAAACATAATAAAACTAAAGAAACTATTAAACCTAGAATTGGTTTAGCATTTGCTTATTTATTCTTTGTAACAATATTATATTATACCTTAACAATTAGAGTTATTTTGACTTTAATTTCTTTAATTGGTATTGGAACATTATATGCTCTTGATAAATTTGATAAAGGTACTATTAATAAACTTTGTGTATATGATAAAAATAAAGTATTAAGAATTGTGTGGAAGATTTTCTATTCTGTAATTAATATTTGTTTTCTTTTATGTACTCCTGTCCATAATTATATTTCACAATCATTTTCTTCATTATATAAAAACGCTAATGACAAGAAAAAATCATTAAACCCAATGTTTAGTGGATTAGGTGGATTAAGTGGATTAGGTGGATTAAGTGGATTAGGAGGATTAAGTGGATTAGATTTAAATAACATTGTGGATAATGGTTTAGATTTAGGAGGAAATATTAAAAAAGCTATTCATGAACTAACATCTGATAATGTTACTAAAAAAAATGCTGAACCATCATCTGTAGGAGATTACATTGTTAAAACTGATAAAAAAAGTACAATTGTTGGAAATCAAAAAGTTATAATTGAAGATACAATTAGTGAATTTAAAAAAAATACTATTTTTAGTAATGATGACAATAAAATGTTTAAACAAATTCTTGGATCTGAACAAACTGAACAAACTGAACAAACTGAACAAACTGAACAAACTGAACAAATTCAAACCAAAGAAGTTGAACAAGATGAAGAAAAAATTGAGAATGAAAATATAAATACTAAAGAAGAAACAGAACGACTGTTACAGTTATTTAAAAAAATGAATGATATTTTTAGTTCAGAAGATGTAACTGAACGAACTGACAATACAGAAAGCACTGAAGAAATTACTAATAGTGAGACAGTTAGTGCTTTATCTTAATTTTTTTACCAATTTAATTTTTATATATTAGATAGTTATCCAAGATTATGTAGTATATGAAAAATATGTTTATTTTTGTAAAATATAATATAGTATTAAATATTTAATGTATTATATATAAAAAAAATTGTTTTAATTTAAATATATGTTAGATATATATATAATATTTAAAAGATGCAAACCCTAGAGCCAAATGACTCAGAGTTATCTAACAATAAAATATTCGAGCTAATTGATGCTCGATTTGGGAAAAAATATATATTATATGAACATCTTCATAATTCTTATAATGAACTAATTAATCAAATAATTTTTTATCTTCAAACAAATGATAATATTTTTGAGGAAAACAGAATTGGAGACCAGATTTATCGTTACAGATTTAAATTTGAAAATTTATTTGTTCGTCCACCTTTAAATGATAATGGTGATTCACTTATGTATCCAATGGATGCAAGAGATAGAAACGCAACATATTCGATAAAAATTCTTGCCAAAATTACTCAATTACAAGAAATCTATGATTTAAATAAAAAAGAAATTACAAATGTTAAAGTAATTGGAACTCCTGTCGAACGTGAAACTGCTGTTGTTTTACCTTGTATGGTTCGTTCTAAATATTGTTCCCTTGAAGTTAATCGTGATTATAACAAAAAAGATTGTGAGTATGACCCTGGTGGTTATTTTATTATTAATGGTTCAGAAAAAATAGTATTATCAATTGAAAGAATGGTTGAAAACAAACCACTAGTATTTCTTAAAAAGGATGCTGGTCTGACTACTTATTCTGTTAAAGTTAATTCTAAATCATATAATCCAAATGTTATGATGCAACCAATTGAAATCAGACTTGAAAAAAACTATGATATTATAATTAAAGTTCCAATTTTAAATGAAGTATCTGTATTTGTATTAATGAGAGCTTTAGGATTAGAAACCGATAAGGAAATTATTAAATATATAATGTACAATGATAATGATATTGATATGCTTAACATTTTAAAAATTTCTATTGACTTATCTAAAAAAGAAACAAAAAAACTTATTCTATCAAAGGAAGATGCTTATTTTAGTTTAACTAATAAATTAAGAGTTGTTAAAAAATATGTTGATAAGGATAAAAAATTACAATATGAAGAAAAGAAAGAACACTTGGAAAATCTACTTAGAACAGCTTTTATGCCTCATATGTCTAATGAACATCATGCTGATATTTTAAAATCTAAAGCATATTTTTTAGGTCTAATGGTTAATCGTTTACTTAATTGTTATTTAGGTAGAAGTGACCCAGATGACCGTGATTCATTTACCAACAAACGTATTGATATGCCTGGAGAATTAATTTTTGATTTATTCAAACAAAATTACAAAAAGATTCTAAGTGATTGCAACAAGTTCTTTAAGAAGCGTTCTGGTTCTAATCATGAAAATCCTCTTAACATTATTAATCAAATTAAAGCAAATAATATTGAACAAAACATTAAAGCTGCTATGATGACCGGTAATTGGGGTAAAAAGAAAGGTGTTGCTCAAATGTATCCTAGACTTACTTTCTTACAATCATTATCTTTCTTACGTAGAGTTGACCAATCTAGTTCTGACAGTTCTACAAGTAAATTAACTGGTCCAAGACATTATCACCCTTCACAGGTGGGGTTGTTATGTTTAACTGCGGATACTGAAGTATTATTATCAGATGGTACAGTTAAATTAATTAAAGACATTAAAAATGGCGATTCTGTCATATCAACTGATAAAGAAACAATGAAAGAAGTTTCTACACCTATTAAAAATTGGTTTACACAAAATTGTGAAAAACTATTTAAAATTACAACTATTACCGGAAGAACCATTAAATGTACACCAGAACATAAATTATTAACTAAAATAGGCGACAAATTTGATTTTGCTAAAGTTGATACAATGAAAGAAAATGAAACATTTTTAATATCAAGACATATGATAAAATATTTACCTCTTGATAAAGAAACTAATTTAATTATTGATAGTTCAAAAGTATCTGAACAATATAAAATACAACTAACTGAACTCGGATATCTTGACAAAAAAATATCCCAAGAAAAATTAGAAATTATTGCAAGATTAATAGGTTTAAGTGTTACAGATGGTCATATTGGTGTTAGAAATGATAAAACTTATGATTGTGAATTCTATGTAGGTGAAGAAAGAGATGCATATGAATTACTTGATGATATCACTAAACTAGGATTTGGAACACCTTCAATTTCTAGAAAAATAACAAAACACATTAATCATAAGAATGGTAAACATACTATATATAATACTTATTCAGTTATCAAAAATGGAGCTTTTGCTTATCTACTTAATTATTTAGGAGCTTTTGACGGAAAGAAAACAGAACTTACAAGAAAAGTATCAGAATGGTTAATTAATGCTAATAATAGAATCCAAAGAGAATATATTAATGGTATAGTTTCAGGTGATGGTTGTAGAATATCTATTAATAAAAATAAAGATAACTACAAAATTAATTGTGGTTGTATTAGACAAGCATGTGAACCTACCTTAAAAGAAGATACTATTAAATATCTAAGTCAAGTATCAAATATTTTTAATAAATTTAATATTAAATCAAATGTAGATGTTTATGATAAACCGGATGAAAACGGAAAATTAACATGTGTTATTAATTTTGAACAATCATATGAAAATATTAATAACTATGCAGATAACATTGGATTTAGATATTGTAACGAAAAAAGAAGAAAATCAGCTTTAGCTATTGAATATATCAAACATAAAAATCATTATGCCGATATTAAAGACACTATGTACAAAGATATAATTCAATTATACGAACAAGATATTAAATGTGCAGAAATTTGTAAAACAAAAAAATATTCTGAAAACATTGTTAAAAGAATAATTACAAATCACAGAGCTGGTCATGTACCAAAAGGGCGACAGTTAGGAAATGATTTATGCATGAGTTATGAGGATTTTGTTAATGAAACTTATATTAATGGAGAAAATATGTTAATCAAAATTAAATCAATTGAAGAAATTGCTCCAGAACCTGTTTATGATTTCGAAACAGTATATTCTACTCATAGCTTTGTTGCTAATGGTATTTGTACAAGTAACTGTCCAGTCGAATCGCCAGAACACAGTAATATCGGGCTTGTAAAGCATTTAAGTCTTATTGGCTCAATTACAGTAGGTTCACAAGATCAAGCTGTATTAATTTACAATATGTTAAAAGATAATAAAAACTTTGTTCATCTTGATAATCATTCAGCAATTTATCTTTCTGAAATAACTAAAGTATTCTTAAATGGTGAATGGATTGGTATGTCTGATAAACCATCAGATTTATATTATGAACTTAAACAGTTAAAACAGAATGGAGTTATTCTAAGAACTAATGGTATTACTTATGATATTCCAAGAGGAGAAATTAGAATTTACACTGATTCTGGTCGTCTATTTAGACCAGTATTAAAGGTTAAAGAGAACAAAGTTCTTCTAACAGATAAAATTATTGATGATATTATTAAAGACACTAAACTCAAAGGATTAAATAAATTTGATGCTCTTGTTGCTAAATATCCTGAAACTATTGATTTTATTGATATGGAAGAACAATTTTACTGTATGGTTGCTGAATATAAAGATAAAGTTTTAGAAATGAAATCTAAAGAATCTAATGTTTATCCTGATAAAAATGAACCTATTATCAATCGTTATGATAATTCTTTGATTACTAATTATACTCATTGTGAATTTCATCCTACCGTTATTTTAGGTATCATTGCTGGAAATATCCCTTTTGCTAATCACAATCAAGGTCCAAGAAACATTTTCCAATATGCACAAGGCCGTCAAGCTATGGGTATATACTCGAGCAATTACCGTGATAGATTAGATATATCTTACATCCTTTATCATACCCAAAAACCTTTAGTTAACACTAAAATAGCCAAGTATGTTCACACTGATATCTTACCATGTGGAGAAAATGCTGTAGTTATGATTGGATGTTATACTGGTCACAATCAGGATGACTCTATTATCTTTAATCAAACATCAATTGATAGAGGATTATTCAGATCAATCTCTTTAAAGAAATGGAGTTCAAAGATTGAAAAGAATCAATCTACTTCACAAGACGATATATTTATGAAACCAGATATATCCAAACTTACCGGAACAAGACATGCAGTTTATGATAAATTAAATGATAAAGGTTATATTCCTGAAGAAACTGTTGTTGAAAATGGTGATGTTATTATAGGAAAAGTCACTCCTATTCAACCTGCTCCTGGGTCTAACAAATGTTTTAAGGATTCATCTGAAATCTATAAATCTCAAGAACCTGCTATCATCGATAAAGTATTTACTGGAATATACGATTCAGAGGGTTATGAAATGATTAAAGTTAGAACTAGATCAGAAAGAATACCCAAGACGGGGGATAAATTTTGTGCCCGCGTCGACCTTTTTGAAGTTCTAACTGATAAAGGTTGGTTACATCTAGATAAAATTACTCTTGATCATAAAATCGCAACATTAGTTGATGATAATAAATTAGTATACGAATATCCTCTTGGAATTTATAAATTTAAATATAAAGGTGAAATGTATAAAGTTAGATCACAACAAGTTGATATTGACGTAACAATGGATCATCAAATGTATGTTAAAACGAGATATAGTGATAAATTTGAATTACTTGAAGCCAAAAAAATTGTAGGTAAGAGATACAAATTTAAAAAGAATTGTGGAATATATGATAAACCAGAAATAAAAACAATTAATATTGATGGTTCAGATGTTGATTATGATGCTTATTTAGAACTTCTTGGTATGTTTATTGCAGATGGAAGTCTTGAAACTAGTGGTAAAAATTATGTTAACATAGCTGGTGAGAAAGAAAGAAAAATTGTTCATTTACAAAATGTATGTGAAAGACTTAAAGTTAAATTAACACTTAAAAAGAAGCCAGAAGGTAGTCATTTAAATAAATTAAATCTTGGTTGTAATCACAGAATTAAAAGTAAAACACTTTATGAGTTATTCAGACCTCTAAATGTTGGTGCAATTAATAAATATTTACCAGAATTTGTTTGGAATCTAAATATGAGACAATCTAAGGTTTTACTTGAAAGTCTTATTTCATGTGATGGTTCTCATAATAATCAAGGTTCTGAATGTTATTACACCTCATCTAAATCTTTAGCCAATGATGTAATGAAATTAGCAATTCATGCTGGTTGGAGTGGAAGTATTAAAACAATTAGAGAAGAAGGAGTAGCTTACAAGATTGATACTGACAAAGGTTCTAGCGAAGGTACACTAAATGCAGATACCTTATCTGTAAGAATTATTAAAACAAAAAACGAACCTCAAATGAATCATGGACATGTTAATACCCAAAATGGTCAATCTGAAGAAACTTATGAATATGAAGGAATGGTTGGTTGTTTAGAAGTACCTTCTCATGTATTTATGATAAGACAAAATAATAAGAATGTTTGGATAGGAAACTGTAGTCGCCACGGACAAAAGGGTACCATCGGACTAACTCTACATCAATCAGATATGCCCTTCACTAAAGAAGGAATTAGTCCTGACTTGATTATAAACCCGAATGCTATACCCTCTCGTATGACTATTGCACAGTTAATTGAGTGTGTATTAGGAAAAGTAGCAGCTATCAAGGGTATGGAAGCAGATGGTACATCATTCAATGAAATTGATGTTGAATCTATTAAAAATGAATTGGAAAAACTTGGTTATGAAAGAAATTGTACCGAGTACTGTTATAACGGTATGACTGGTCAAAGACTAAGAATTCCCATGTTTATTGGTCCCACATATTATCAGCGATTGAAGCATTTAACCTCGGATAAAATCCATTCTAGAGCCCGCGGACCAATTACTATGCTTACACATCAACCCCCCGAAGGTCGTTCAAAAGATGGAGGTTTGCGTTGCGGTGAAATGGAACGCGATTCAATAATTTCGCATGGTATGAGTAAGTTCTTGAAAGAAAGATTCTTAGATGTCTCTGATGCTTATTCATGTTATGTTTGTGATATTTGTGGATTATTTGCACAACGTGTTATTAAAAAAGAAAATAAATCTAGTCCACAAAATTCTGATACTTATCAATGTGTTAGTTGTAAAAATAAGACAAAGATTTCAAAGATTATTATTCCGTATGCTTTTAAATTATTAGTACAAGAACTTATGTCTATGAATATTGCACCAAGAATCAGAACTAAACAACATGCGTTATAAGCTTTTTGTTGTTTAAATAAAGTTATTAATTTTTTATACTATAAAATAATTTTTTATTATTAATTAATTATTTTCCACCCAGTTTACAAACAAATATATAGATAATTTATATATATTATGTTTGGTTCCTGTAAGCTTGTCCCTGAAAAAATTCAATTAGCTGTCAACGCTATTTCTGATGGTTTAGTAGTTGAACAACTTAAAATCTTTATTCTTGAAATTTTAACTTATATTCAAAGAGTTATTATGTGCACTACTGGTATTGATATTGTTGTTTTACTTAAATATCTTACCATCTTAGCTGTTCTTGTATGGCTTTACAATCTTATTGTAGATGTTGTATCTACCTACCTTTGCTGGTTCAGATGCCACAAGAAATCATCCTGCTCTTCATCATCATCTTGCTCAAGCTCATCAAGCTCATCAAGCTCATGCAGTGGATGCTAAATAGGATTTATTGTAAGACTAATTAAAAAATATATTTTTTTGTAAAAATTTATATTTAATATATAAATTTTTATTTTTGATATATACGTACATATAAATAAATTATTTCTATTTGATAATTAATGAATATAAAATATAAAAAAATAAAAAGGAAGAAAAGAAAAAATATAAATAAATTTTCTTTTAATAATCAAAACAATATTATAACAACAAATACTAATATCCAAAATAACACTATTAATGAATTATCTATAGACGATAATATTAATAACATTATCCAACCTATTGATAATATTGATAATATTGATAATATTGATAATATTGATAATATTGATAATATTGAGATTGTAAACAAAACTATAGTAGACCAAGTAGACCAAGTTGAGCAAACCAAAATAATAATAGAAAATAAATTTATTGATGAACTTTTAATAAAGGAATGTAAAATATGTCTAAGTGAAACTAATCCAGATGATTTAATTAGTCCATGTTTATGCAAAGGTTCATTAAAATACGTACATTTATCATGTTTAAATAGTTTCCATGAAAAAACTGATAGATACAAAGACAAGTGTAGTATTTGTGGATTTATATATATGCTTGAAAATATTCAAGATGATGACACAATATTAAATACGATGTCAATATATTCAGTGATATACTTAAATAATGTCCTATGTGTATTATCTTGTATAGAACATAATTTACTTAGTTTTATACTACTAAGTATTTTCATGAGTACTATTTATTATATAGTTCATACTAGGAAAATGTACCTTTATAAAGTTTTTCCAAAAACAAATACAGAATTAGTATATAAGTATAATTATAGTTATAGTACACATTTGGGAAATCATTTAGTGTCAAGCATGATGTTCCTACCTATATACAAATTTATAAAATATATTTTTTTTATTAACAATGATTTTTATTTTATAACTCCATATATTTTTTTTAGTATTATACATTTAAAAAATTTATTTTTTATAATAAAAAAAAATACAAAGATAACAAAAATAACAAACATTGAAATAAAAAATAATTTTTAATTATAAAAAGATTTTTGCGTTAATTTTATAACCCAGAACAAATTTTTAATATAAAATTAATAATATATACTATGTTGTCCTTAAAAGATTCTTTAAGCCAAACTGTTGGTAAACTTTTAAATGGTCTTGGTGGCTTAAGTAAGTTACCTGCTACTGCTGTTAAACTTGCTGTAGAAAATGTAATTGTTAAAGAACTTGCTAAATATCTTTCTCAATTCCTTGGTATTATGGGTATTTCATTAGATGGTAGTATCCTTTTATCAATTGCTTTCTGCCTTGTTGCTGTTATCTCTTATTGGTTAATGAACTGGGTTTCATCATTAATGGCTTCATTATCTGGTTCAAACAAAGAAGATAAAGAAAACAAAGAAGATAAGGAAGATAAATTATGTTGTGGTGATTGTTGGTGTGAAGGTGATGATTGCTGTGATAGTTTCTGCTGTGATGCTCCTTGTGAATTAAACTAGATTTATAATATATAAATAAATTTTTATTATTAATTTGTTAACTACTATATAAAATAGTTAACAAAATTATAAATTTTCTATTACAATACATTGTGAAAATTTGTCAGGAAACACATAATTAAATAGTTCTTCTGGATTATGTGTTCTTTTAATAATCTTTTCTAAATTTTCTACAGGATTTTTTTTAAGTTTTTTTGTGTCAATATAATGATATTTTTCTATAGAATAATCAAAATATTTTACTAAAAACCAAAGATATACAGTTGAATGATAGCATCCTGTATATACTATTGATTTTTTTATATATTCTTTTTCTAGTAATCTTCTTAAAAAATATGTATCCATAAATACAGACCACATATCAATTACAACAGAACTTAATAAATTTATTTTCTTTAAAAAATAATTATTTATTTCATTTAAATCATCAAAGTTATTATCATATGTCATATTTATTGTAAATAAATTATTTTTTTTATTAAGAAAATGTTTTTTTAATAATAATTTTTGATTCATATTATTTTGCTTAACAACTTTCCCATGTATTGTAATTTCTTTTATTAAACTATCTAATTCTTGAATTACTTTTTTAGATTTAATTACAAAAAAATCTTCCATATATTCATTTATTAATTTTTTTAATGTATGATTTTTGTATTCTTTTAATATTTTTTCTAATAATAAAATAAAACCTAATTTTACTATTTGTTCATGTGAATATATTTTTATAGTAGAATTATTATTACTTTCTGTAATATTTTTATTTTCTGTAATATTTTCGCTTGTTTCACTAATTGGAATATTTTTTTTAACTATGTTTTGTTTTATATAGTCTATTTTTATATTTTTATCTAAATGCAAATTTGAATTACCATTTTTAATTGATTTTATTAGTTCCAATACAAATATAACGTTTTGTTTAATGTTTTCTAAGCATTTTATAAATGCTTCTGATTTTGATAAATTATCCCCATATAACATGGATTTTATTTGTTCTATGTTTGATAATATGTCATAAAGCAATGTATAATCTCGAATATCTATATAATGTAATCTAATATTAGAGTTAATTTTTTTTGGATTATTGTTAAAAATTTTTTTAAAAATTTTTACTGTTTCTGCAATATATTTATCCTTATATTTATAATATTCTTGTCCAGAATCTTTTTCTAATCCTTGATTTAACTGTGTTGGATTTATTTCTAAAAAAAAATCTATTGGTTCTTTTGCTTCAATTAATTCTTTGTATAAAAATTTATTTATGTCTTTTGAATCAAATTCTTCACATTCTTTTTGTAAATCTATTGAAACATGAAAATCTAATAATAACCATACTTCTTGTTTGGTTTTTTTATTTACTAATTTTATATAATTTATAGGACCATTAATATAGGTTTTATCTTTGTTATTGGGAGATTTATCTGATTTATTCATTTATATAATAAGTTTGTATATAAAATTTTTATTGTAAATATTAATGTAGTTATTATTGTTAGAGTGATATATTTTATATCTAAAATATTATTAATACTACCGCTTAGATAAGTGTAAACTGTATTAAATAAATCTGTTTTAATAAATATCTGTTCATCATCTATATCTTTGAATTTAATTCTGTTTTCGTTTTTTATTTGTTCTGATAATATTTCAAATTTATATGAATATTTTGAAGATTCTGAAATATTTTTTTTTTTAATTTTACTATTTTTTTTGCTTTTA
>JACCDW011118791.1_pt1 | contig 16932 bp, 10 predicted proteins | sample 7449781 | NCBI WGS metagenome assembly JACCDW01 (sample SAMN15323449, study PRJNA562643) | freshwater metagenome | isolation source: river surface water | place: USA:Blue River Watershed | collected 2017-08-18
CACCTGCTGCTATCCCGTAGGCTAACAGTCCTGTGGAAAGAGCAACAGTGCTAATGCTTGTACCAGACGCATTACTGTAGTATATGTTGCTGGTTGTGATTTCATCACCTGCTGCTATACCGTAAGCCAACAATCCTGTGGAAAGAGCAACTGTACTGATGCTTGTACCTGATGCTTGTTCATACTGAACATTGCTAACTAATACGCTTGATAATGAAGCTGTTTCTCCAAACAATGTGCTTGTGTACATGCTTTGTGCATATACATCATTGGCATGTATGGAAAGTGTAGACATTTGTATACTACTTACGAATGTCACATTCAACACATATGCGTTAATACTACTAGCATATAATGAACTAATGTTAGCATTTACAGATGTAATATTTGATCCATTTGCCGTATTAAAAGCCAACAGTCCTGTAGACAACTCAACCGTGCTAATGCTTGTGCCAGAAGCGTTACTGTAGTATAGGTTGCTAGTTGTGAGTTCGTCACCTGCTGCTATACCGTAAGCCAACAGTCCTGTGGACAGAGCAATAGTGCTAATGCTTGTACCAGACGCGTTACTGTAGTAGAGGTTGCTAGTTGTGATTTCATCGCCAGAGGCAATGTTGTATTGAACACTACTAACTGTCAAAGAGGATACCGACTCATTTTGAGCAAGTATTGTATTTATCAATAAATTATTAGCATATCCTGTTGAGAAGTAAATTGTGCTAAATGTGCTAAATAACACATTAAGATTTCGTGGATCAATGCCATTTATGCTACTGACATTTAATGAACTAATAGTGCCTTGTTCAGCAAACAATGTGCTTGTGTATGTATTTTGTGTGTATACATCAATGGCGTGTATTGAAAGGGTGGACATTTGTATGCTGCTCACAAACGTCACATTCAATACATAAGCATTAATACTACTAGCATACAAGGAACTTATGTTGGCATTTGCAGAAGTTATATTGGAAGTTGTTATGGTTGTGCCGGTAGCATTGCTAAACGCAATATTGGCGGTTGACACGTTGACTGTGCTAATACTTTTACCACTTGCATTTGTAAAAGAAAGATTACTTGTTGTAATGCTATCACCAGTTGCCGTGCCGTAAGATAATAGGCCTGTTGATAAATGGATTGTGCTTAGACTTTCTCCATAGGCAGTTGTATATTCTACAGTATTTATTGCTAAATAATCGCCAATACTTACATCAAAATCAAGTGTGCCTGTTGAAATATATACACTGCTTATGCTTTCGCCACTTGCATTTTTGAAATCCACATTACTTGCCTTCAAGGAAGATACTGAAATTTCGTCAGAATACACCGAACTAATCAACATGTTTTGCCCGTAGCTTGTTGAGAAAAACAATGTGCTAAATGTGCTGAATAGTGTGTTCAGATTGCGAGGATCAATTCCATTTATACTACTAATATTTAATGAACTAATGCTTCCTTGTAGCCCAAACAATGTACTTGTGTGCATGTTTTGAGAAAAAATATCACTGGCGTGTATAGAAAGCGTAGACATTTGTATGCTGCTAACAACTGTCACATTCAATACATAAGCATTAATGCTGCTAGCATATAAGGAACTTATGTTGGCATTGACAGAGGTCAAATTGGAAGTGGTTGCGTTAGATGTTGTAAGGTTGGATCCAATCGCAGTCGTGAAATTCAGATTGCTTGTAGTCAAGTCACTGCCTGTGGCACTATTGTAAGACAGCAGTCCTGTAGACAGATTCACTGTGCTAAGGCTTGTACCTGATGCGTTGGTGTAGTTCAAGTTGCTAGTGGTCAAAGCAGCACCTGTGGCACTATTGTAAGACAGCAGCCCTGTAGACAGATTCACTGTGCTAAGGCTTGTACCTGATGCGTTGGTGTATTGTAAGCTGCTGACAGACAGTGAAGAGATTGACGCGTTTTGCGCTAATGCTGAGCTAATAAACATAGTTTGTGCGAATCCTGTTGAAACAAAAAGCGTACTAAATGTGCTTAATGTTGTATTCAAATTGCGAGGATCAATGCCATTTATACTACTAACATTTAGTGAACTAATGCTTCCTTGTAACCCAAACAATGTACTTGTGTAAATATTTTGTGTGAAAACATCACTTGCATTCATAGCAAGCGTTGACAATGTCACACTGCTTATGACAGTAACATTTAATAAGTACGCATTAATGCTACTTGCGTAAAGTGTACTAATATTTGCCTCTGTAGATGTTAGATTTGAACCTGTCGCATTTGTAAAATTCAGATCGTTTGTGGTCAAGTTACTACCGGTGGCTGTATTGTAAGACAACAGACCTGTAGACAAGTTTACTGTACTAAGGCTTGTGCCTGAAGCATTGTTGTATTGTAAGCTACTAACAGACAAGGAAGAGATTGAAGCATTTTGAGCTAGGACTGAGCTAATCAATAAATTTTGTGCGTATGCTGTTGAAAAGTAAAGTGTACTAAATGTGCTAAACAATATATTCAAATTGCGAGGATCAATGCCATTTATACTACTAATGTTAATAGAACTTATGCTTCCTTCTAATCCAAACAATGTACTTGTGTACATGTTTTGAGAAAAAATATCACTAGCATGAATTGAAAGCGTAGACATTTGTATGCTGCTCACAAATGTCACATTCAATACAAAAGCATTAATACTACTAGCATATAAGGAACTTATGTTAGCATTAACGGATGTGAGATTGGATGTTGTGGCATTAGATGTTGTAAGATTTGATCCAGTTGCTGTCGTGAAATTCAGATTGCTTGTCGACAAGTTACTACCAGTGGCACTATTGTAAGACAGCTGACCAGTTGATAGATTGACTGTGCTTAGGCTTGTGCCTGAAGCGTTGGTGTAGTTCAAGTTGCTTGTAGTCAAGTTATTACCTGTGGCACTATTGTAAGACAACAGCCCTGTAGACAGATTTACTGTGCTTAGACTTGTGCCAGATGCGTTGTTGTATTGTAAGCTGCTGACAGATAAGGAAGAGATTGACGCGTTTTGAGCTAGCACGGAGCTAATCAACATAGTTTGTGCGAATCCTGTTGAAATAAAAAGTGTACTAAATGTGCTAAATATTATATTAAGATTGCGAGGATCAATACCGTTGATTGAGCTAACATTTAGTGTGCTAATTGAACCAAATGGAGCATACAATGTGCTCACGGTTAATGTGCTACCTGTACCATTATTGAAAAACAGATCATTTGTAATCGTTTGGACAGTTGATACTGTGCTAAATTGTGCGGTTGCTCCTGTAATTGATTGTGTTGAAATATAAGTAGTGCTAATAGATTTGCCATATGCGTCGCCAAAAATAAGTGTACCAGTTGAAACTTCACTTACATTTACATTAGCCAAATTCAAGTTTGTGAACGTGGCGTCATCTGCGGTTAATGTGCTAATATGGGCTGTATATGTTGATAATGTGTTTGTTTGAAGACTACTTGTAAAAAGCTGATTAAAACGACCAATATACGATGATAAATACCCAATCGTAAAACTACTTGCCAAACCCTCCTTTGTGTTTGTAATTAGTGAACTAACAGTATTTGCGTAAATAATCCCAGCAGTTAATGTACTTAAATTTAATTCTCCATTAATAATTGAATCAATATTAACACCATTGATTGTGCTAATTACCATTGAGCTAATACTCACATCAGGTGCTAGGAATGCGATTTGATCATCGGCACAAAATGTATCTATGTGTGCAACATTGCGCAAACTATAGTTATTAATTGTTGATGTGACACCGTCGGGGGTTATATATTCTATAACCTCAAGTTGCTGAAGTATTGGAACAAAAGTATCACGCTGTTGTGGTGGCAAACTTCCACCCTGCGTAGATAATGAAGGTATCCATCCAATCTGATATTGCTTTCCTTCTGTTATTAATCTGTTGGAACCAACATTGGATTCAGATCGCAAGTACTCTTTATCAAATGTTATTCCAGTATTAGTATATGAATCGCTTATTGTCATAAAATTTGTGTAGGTTGACACAATACCATTATCAGTTATAACTGTGCAAAAGTCGGCGTTGCTTCCTTTGAAATTGCTGTCCGTTACCAAATTGCTTCCAATACCAATGCTGCTGGTTTGTATAGAATTAGTATACATATTCACAGCATTGTGAGTTTGTGTCGTAAAAACTGTGAAATCGCCATTTGAATCCCGTGTAAAAGTGCTATATATAAAAGAGGATAGATCTTCTGTGAGATCCTTAGTATAATTCAAGGTTGATAAAAATGTACTTATAGCACTTGAGATAAGGTAAACCTGAACTTCTTGTATTGATGTGCTTATCTCAGCAATGTAATATGATTGAGTGGAAACTAAACCTTCTGTTGTGCTTGTGAGTGCCTGAAGCGAACTGTATGATGAATTGTAAGCAGAACCAAAAAATATTGTTGTATCTGAAACATATACTTTCGTATCACCCTCTCCAGCAAAAAACAATGTTCGCCCACCTTCTAATTCATCTGTCAAACTTGAAAAGTTTAATGTCTTGTTGCCTATGACTGTTATTTGTTCAGGCGCGGTTGCTGTAATATACAATTTAGGTTGTCCAGCCTCAATATTACTGAAATATTGAATGCCCGACCCAGCCTCAAACCAAAGTATATTTGATTGATTGGATGCTTGGATTGTTATGTTGGACCCTGCCTTGAAAGTATTAAATGATTTGATATTTGCTGAACCTGGCATATCATCAAAATAAATACCACCATCACCACGCGTTGTTAGGATTTTGTTAGGTGGTATAGGCTTGTTGGAGGCATCTTTGAAAAAGATGTCACGGACAAAGATTTTGTCCAGATCCATTGTCTTGGTTGTCATCCCAACTTCTAATAGAAGGTTTTTTTAATTTCACAGATTAGACTAAAGATGGCCACTGCTTCTAAATTCTGCTCTTGTATCAAAAAGGTGAAACGTACACTCAAATACCGGGTATCGTCACAACGTGAAGCAGAGCAGCGCGCAATAGCAATATGCGTAAAATCAATGCTTCAACGACGTGGTAAGACACTTAAAAAGTTCACGTGTCGTACTAAAAAGATGTTGGAAACACAACCATTACGTAAGTAAAAGCGTATACCACGCATGTGTCGGCTGCACTGAAAAATTTTTTATTGTATTTTGATTTTTCAGTTTTTGTTTTTGTTTTTGTATTTGTTTTTCTACTCCTCATCCTCATCTGCCACACCAGTAGGATCAATTGCGCCATCCACCCAGCGGCCAACACACTGGTCCTTCAGCACGCTTGCCTCCAGGTCATCGCTCTTGCTCAGATCCATCCTGTATACCTTGTTTGTGCTAAGGTTGCGCACATAGGGCTTGCCACCAAAGAAGAACTCCTTCCACTCGGCCTCAATCACAGGCTTGCTGGTATCTGCCAGAGTCTCGCTAGCGGCTACTGATGCGCCGCTGCCAGCACCACCCGCAGCAGGTGCTGCTGCCTTAGCCTTTGTGATCTTCCTCTTGGACTTCTCTGGTGCAGCAGCCGCAGGCTTGCTCTCTGGCACTACAGCTGGCGCAGGAGCCTGCTGCTCCATCAAAGCGCCAGGCACAGTGCTAGGATCATTCTTGAGACCATTCGGGTACTTGTCAAAGAAGTGCTTGCAGCCAATCACCTTGGCATTGTGGTAGATAGGCTCATCCAGCCTGCCATACCACTGCTTGTGGGCAGGCTTGCCGGCCTTGACATCAGCATCCTTGTCAGCACAGATCTTACACAGCTTCTGACCAGGCAGCGGCTTCTTAGAGCACTGCTTCTCAGGCCAGAACATGCCATTTGCGCCATCATCGCCCTTGCGAGTACCCTCAATAGGATGATCCTCGTCAATCTTGCGACCCATACACAGGCCCATATCAATATTCTGGAGCCTGTACTTGTGAGTGCGCAGAGGATCCTCACTCACAGCTGCGGCAGCAGGCACGGCAGCGGCAGCAGGCACATGCTCAATAGCATCAACAGGCATCAGCAGCGCATTCTCCTCCGCCTTGGTAGTCTTCACCTTACGAGGCTTCTTAGCCTCAGACGCAGCAGCAGGAGCAGCAGGCTCGGCAGCCTCCACAGCAGCCGGCACAGTCTCCTGCGGCAGCAGCGTAGACATGCTCAGCCACTGGAAGACAGACCTGCGCTGCTCAACACTCATGGCCATAATAGCCTCAAACACAACGGAAGTATTGATGGAACTCATCTTGAAAGGAAAGGAATTTGCTTGTAAAGCAGGAATGTATGTACTCTTCTTGGGCAGGCCCATGTGCTGGAAACCAGGCAACTTGGAGCTTCAATTTTTTCCAACTCCGTTTTGTAACTCTTACAAATTCTACTGTAGATAGTCTATGTATAAGTTGTTTGAAGTACGAAAATGGAAAAAATTGATCCGCTTCCAATCCGGAAAGTCCATCCTTGCCCCATTGGCTTACAAAACATATAATCTTCCTTCCTTCCTTCCTTCCTTCCAACATGGCAGATCTTGTTATTCCTTTTGCTGGTTTTGCCTACCACCCCCATCAGGTTGATGCTATTCAGTGGATGAAGCAGCGGGAGAGCATGGATGCTCCCATTTGCCGCGGTGGCATCCTCGCAGATGAGATGGGTCTTGGCAAGACATGGATGACTATTGGCCTGATGTACAATGCCCCCGTGGCACAGACACTGCTGCTGGTGCCTCCTGTGCTTCAACCTCAGTGGTCTGAGGCACTCCAGCGCTCCAGTATTCCCCACAAGATCCTGAGTGCTCCTAGCACAAAGGGCGCGGAGGGTTGCTGGCGGTATGTGGGTGGTACAGCGGGCTTCAGTGTGATCCTGTCAACCTATACACGTGCCATGAACTACATGAAGGCCCATCCTGAGACGCCTTTTGTAGTGGACCGTGTCATCTGCGATGAGGGGCATGTGCTGCGCAGTGGCATGAGTATTGCGCTCTTCCGTAGCCTCAAGACAGTTGCTGCTGAGCGTAAGTGGATCCTGTCTGGCACCCCAGTTCAGAACAGCAAGTTTGACTTCATCAATCTTATCCGCTTCTGCGGTGGTGACGACAAGGTGCTTATTCAGACACCTCTTGCGGTTCTGGCTGAGACTGTTCTGCTGCGCCGCACAGTCAGCGATGTGCGCGATGTGGTCACTACTATGCCCACGCTCAAGCCTACTCATATTGTTCACCCAGTTGTCATGCCCGATGACTCTGAGGAGGAGCGCGTCTTTGCTGCATTGGTGGGCCGCTTTAATCATGCTGTGGAGGCTAACGCAAATGCGTCTATTGTCCTGGAGCTGTACCTGCGTATTAGGCAGTTCCTGGCTCACCCTGCCATTTATGTGGATGCTATGCTGCGCAAGTATGGTGACAGCTACGGCCGCAAGACCTGGACTAGTAGTGCGTCCAAGGTGGCTGCCTTTGAGAAGCTGCTGTCTACCACTGCCAAGGAGAACACCATTGCGTTTGGCACGTTCCGCCAGGAGCTGGATCATGCATCAACTAGACTGCGTGCGGCAGGCTATGATGTGTGGGAGATCCGCGGCGGCCTTAGTGATGCTGCGCGTGAGCGTATTATGGAGGAGAGCAAGGCGGCAGCAGATCTGGGTAAGCCTGTTGCGCTAGTGGTGCAGATTATTGCCGGTGGCGCTGGCCTGAATCTCCAACACTGCTCCCGTATTGTGTTCCTTAGCAGCCACTGGAACCCTGCTGTGGTTGACCAGGCTATTGCGCGCGCATACCGCATGGGCCAAGATAAGCACGTGACAGTCCATCACCTGCTTATGGCAGATGATGCGGAGCGCAATATTGACAGGCGTATGGCACAGCTCCATGGGTCCAAGCGTGGCGTGGCAGTCGGCATCCATGCCAAGCTATTCTGCGATAGCGCAGTGAGCTCTACTACCGTGCTGTCTGAGCTTGACAGTGCACTGCCTGAGGAGACTGTTGTTATGGGCGCTGCGGAGGAGGAGGATGATGAGTAGATGTGTTTGCCTTGAAAACAGAAAACATACAAAACACCTAGAAATGTCTGAAACGCAAGAAAAAACAGAAACATCCGAAATACAAGAAAATACCAAAAAAGCAGTGCTGCGCCAAGTACGGACATCCCTTGTAGATGTCTTTGTGTCACTCGCGCGGGTACTGTTTTTTTGGATACCCGGTGGCGACGTAGAAAAAGGGCGAGCTCTAATGGCCTGTCATCCTGTTGTAATAGGACTGTGTATAGCTATGTTTTTTGCTGCTCCACCACGAAGCCCATTTCGTGTTATACTCATAGCTCTTGGATTGGCTGTAGTATCCTCACAATGGTTATTAGGTGGTTGCGTAGTTACACGAGCTGAACAAAAACTTACAGGTGGAAAGGAGACAATATTAGATCCCTTTTTATTACTAGCTGGCGTAGAAGTGAACCGTGATACACGGATTGCTGCTACAGTTGCTTCAAGTACTGCTATTATAGCTATTATGCTTTGGGTGCTTGCTTGCGATCTTTTTAGATCGCCACACATTTAGTGCGTTAGGGTTAAAGGATCATAGCAACTAAACTAGTTAGAATGAGCCTGGATACTTTTGTCGAAACATTGCTTGCTTCCGAACCTGGTCCAGCCAACAGTGTTCAACTTGAAGTTGATACTGAGGATGGAGCACAGGCTCTTTTTGAGGTTATGCTTACAATTATGACAGGCATTTTGAAAAAATGGTATGAACCACCTATTACTATTAGTCGTATATCTGAACGCGATCTAGCGCGCCTTGTTGGATATTTTGCTTCCTTTGGTGTAAAATTCAAACTAGATGTTCAACCGCTGCCCCGTGCTATTCGCATTGATAACCGTCAATATCTGCAGCATTCGCGGTTAGAACTAATGAAGTTTCAGATGGCCGATTCTCGGAACCTATATACAGTTCAGTTTGAGTATGCGCTTTGAAGTGTAAGACGATCAACAAGATAATGAATGCTATACACTACAATCAAAATCAATAAAATCCGCAAAATCATACTATTTATCCGAATACTAATTGTAATTCCTACAATTACTGCTAGTATTGCCGCTATTACATATGTGCGTTGCTGGTTCGCAAACCCCTCTACGCGTTTTGGTGGATATATATCATATTTTGTATCTGCTGCGGCCTGATTTTGGACAATAAGTGCATTCCGCATTACATTTTTAGGATGAGATGGATCATTTTCAGATACGTTGGAACTAACAGGCAAACGTGTATCAAACACAAATGTCTGTCTTGACATACTTTACTTGGAGTGGCGATATTTTTTTGTGCTGCTTCGCCGACGCTTGCTTGTGCTGCTGCTTCGCCGACGCTTGCTTGTGCTGCTTCGCTTGCCAGTGCTGCTTCGCTTGCCACCCACAAGCTTTGGCCCTTGTGTCATACTATAGTGCTGTGGGCTGGCTGGAGTTCCTACAATTGGGCTATAGCTTGCTCCACTGTTATCATTCGGCCGCTGATGGTAAAATACTTCGGGAGTATGCGCAATCTTGGCCGCTTCAACGGCAAATCCGTACTGTGTGGCCGGCATAGGCTGACTTGCCCACGCTCCTGTAGACTGTGCTGCCGTATAAAGGCCACCATTTGCAAGTGGTGGCGGGGCCTGTGTGCTAGCACTCCATGCTAACGCACCCGGATACTGTGACCATTGCCCCCATGTTGTGATTGGTAATATATCACTCAGACCAGCTCCTTTCATACGAAACCGACGCATATTTAAAAAGGGGTGCGGTATTTTATTTATAGAAAACCCTGATCACTACTAAATATGGCAGATCAAGAAAAACGCTCTGTTCGCGCACGTCGCATGATTTTAGAAGTGGAAGCTGCGTTGGAGACTCAAACAGCTGCCCAAGTTGCTACGCAATACGCTGAATGGCAAAAAGAGTTCCCTAAAATGTTTGAAATGGTTCTGACTCGCACCTACAATCGGGATATTATGGGCATGATGTTGGATCAACTGGAACGCGTAGAACGTGGCTCTACCAGCCAACACAATGCCTCTGTAGCTGTAGGCACGGTACTAGTAGACCGCATTGTGAAACCACAGCTAGATGCCGCAGGCGCGAAACCTGATAAACACTAGACTCGTATGAATCAATGATTCATTAGACCCATGAACATTTAAAACGGGCATAAATGCCCGTTTTAAATAATATCATGGGCTAGGCTAGCCAACAAATCATAAAAAACGGTCACCGAAGGTGAGATGCCTTATTTCGTTAACGAAATAAGGCACCAAACCTTTATTTTGCTAAGCAAAATAAAGGTGCCCATTTTCAATGTTCGTCGGTCTAAAGTTCAAACAGTGGCTTTTTCAGTCGCATAAATGGATTGTGTTCAGGTGGAGTTGCTGTTAATATACCATTTCTGAACCCATCAAAACTAAGATGATTGTTTATGGTGCTCCGTGAACTCCATGAAGAATATGATACATAGTTTGTAGGCGGATTTAGGATATGCATAAGATCATGCGTCTCCTTTGTCAAATGCTTTTCAAGGTCAAACGTCCAATGCGTAGAGATATCTTCCATGTGCTCTATACACCATTCAGTAGATCTCTGGATATTTGCTTTTACAAAATTCCGAATACCACTCGTATCTGTGTATCTTATAAGATCAAGTGTGTCTCGGATTATGTTCAATTCTAGATGTTCTATTTTCTCTTGAAGTGAGCACACATTGCTTAGCATAGCTTTGTATTCATCGCACTCCAATGATTGAAGAATACGCGCATTGAATGCCCCATTTTCTTGATATTTTTCTAAAATATCAATAATATCGGCCACATTGCCAAGAAACCCTTTTCCAATTATGTAGCGTTCGGCATTGCCCGCACGACTTGTACGAGGTTTCACTAAACCCCAGTGGCAAAACGCACGACTTATAAGCCAAAGCAAATCCAAGGTAGGCTGCTCCGTTGTATCAAAACATTTAACAATAAGACATCCACCTTTTGACAGAGTTCGCAAACCAATCAATAGTTCCGCTAATAGAAGTGGCATTATGGCATCTTCCTGAGCGTTATAATCGTTGCTAAAGTCAAATCCTCCATCTGCTGTGAATATATGAACACCATTTGGATTGCTTGTCAATACATGATCTACAAATGCATCCTGGTTTGCTTTTAGAAGGATATCACCAGTGCCATCAGCCCCATCGTGTATGGAAATTTGCGGATAATTTGTAAGAAATCGCAGGGCCTTTCTCCACCCTGGCACATTTTTAGCCTCTGACCGCAGTGTAATAGCATATGCTGCCTTGAATTCGCATGGCTGTCGTTTACACATTTCAACGCACGCTTCAATAAAACCACCTGGTCCTTCTGCAGCATGAGCAGACACAAACCCTCCATCACGCTCAATAAGCTCTTTCAAATACATTGATAGATCCATATGTTTCCATAGTTCAATCATTTTGAAGTAGCTACGTGATAGTGGTTGGCGTGTAGCTACACTACGACTACTGCGGCGATTCCAACTTAGAAATACATATTCATATGGATTTGTTACCTTTTTATAATCATCCCATTTACCCTCTTGATAATAATGATCAATATCATTTTTACAATGCTGTAAGGCACGACTTTCAGGACTGTAAAATAGTTTATGTTTAAACGCTCCTTCCTTATACGGGGTCAACCGCGTAAGCAGTGGTCCGCCTGTACCCCATGTCTCCAATGTATTATACTCCATGCCCTTTGGCCCAGTCTACAAACATATGTGTCATTTTTTGCGAAAATTCACCGCGAATCATTTTCCATGAATCTTTTTCAGGCGACCACCATACAATAGCATCTTTTTCACACATATCTGGTGGCAGCAATAATGCCCACTCACGGTTGTTGACTAGTTCTTTCATGCGTTTCTGTGCTTCCAACATAGTACTATCAGTCACGATTGCTTTCCAAAACTGATACCGAAAATGAGCTCCACGCACACCTGATTCAGGCCATGCTTGAGTGTACTCTATTGGAACCATACTTAGATTGCTTATTTCGGAAGGAAGTATTTTTGCTTCCTCCATCATTTCTCGCATAACACCAGCGCGCATGTGCTTTGCCAGCTCTGGCGGTGTTATCAACGATCCAGCGCGTACTCCTGAATCTTTCAACTCCTTCCACTCCATTTGCCCCTTGGGCGGTTCCCATACAGCATGATCCGTGCTTGCTTGCCATTCGCGCACCACAGCAAACGTTGTAGGATCATGTGCGCGACACAAAAATATTATATTACGTAAAAAAACACGCTTTTCCTTAGCGGGTTCTTTTACGTACACATATTGCTTGCCACTAGGGAACGTATGAAAGCCAATCTCCATCTACATACCTTGTGGGTTTTTAGTCCGACAAACCTAGGCCGGAAAGATCTATACGATTGTGATCTCCACATCCTCCAGATCCTCCTCCTCTAGTGGTTCCATTGGGCCTGAAGGCATAGGCACACTCATGCGAATCTCAGGCACAGAACATTCACCACTCTCCTCCTCGCCATAGATCATATCACCCACCTCCTCCTCTGTGTAAGTGCCTGGGCCACTTGCGGGCGCTGGGCGTTGCTCAGGAGTAGATGCGGCCAGACTAATTGCGGCTGTCTCATCAAACAGTAGCTCGCTAAATGCTGTGCCCGCCTTGATGGGTGCACCAAGCATCACCTTTGCGCTAACACCAAGGCAAGGATCACGCTCGCCAAACATGGCCGCACGCAAGGCAATATCCTCCGTCTGCTCAAAGCTCATCTTTGCTAGAGGACCAATGTCGTTCTTGTTGATGCCATAGCGATCCACACTCATCACTTTGCCCTTGTGGCACATCTTATCAATCAGCACACTTACATGCCTGTAGTTCACACCAGTGCCAGAATCCGCAAACAGACTTGTGATCTCCTTGAACAGTGTAGCACGAGTTGCTTCAATACCCAGATTCTCCATCATATCGTGAATGTTGGAACTTACAACGCGTGTAGGATCTACATCAGGATGGGTGAGCACATCTAGGAAGTTGCTACCATCGCTAATCAGTACATACTGATCCACCGCCTTATAGCGACCTTCCTCGGCGTTGAATTCATACACATCGCTCACCTTCTGATAGTTGACAGAACGCAGACCAGGAATACCGCGCACAGCTGTAGCACTTAGCACCTTGTTCTGAAGCACCTTCAGCGCATTCAGATCATCAATGCTATTTGCTCCTTCACGAGGGTTCAGACGAGCGCGGAATACAAGGCGGTTTGCGTTATAATCTGTATAGATGACACTTAGATCACTGCTGAACTTGCTGCGCAGAATGAAAGCAATGTCGTCCATTGTGATGTTTTTCGCAAACATGCGCTCGCGATCCAGCTCAAATCTTAGGATCCAAGGAGACTTAGGAGCCTCTTGCTCCACTTGCTGCTCAGCCGCGCCAACACCGCCTGCTAGCGCATCACCCACCTGAATACCACCGGCCGCTCCACCGGCTGAAGGACGCGCAGCCATACTAAACGCTGCCATATAGGCTAGCCAATCCTCATCCTCCTTAATCAGAGTAGCATCGTCCTTAGGATCGTAGTAAATACGAGCTGTTGTTACAATATCCTGAAGCAGTGTAAACTCCAGTTCCTGCGCGACCCTACGCGCCTCCTCCTTCTTGATGCGTAGATCGCGACGAAGAGGAATCTGTAGCTCAATTGCCTTAGGATTCTTGGTTGCCTTCAGCAGCTCCTTCATACGAGGCACACCACGAGTCATATTAGACTTGGCGGCCACACCGGCAAGATGGAACGTATTCAATGTCATCTGAGTACAAGGCTCACCAATACTCTGTGCCGCAATCACACCCACCGGCTGACCAGGCTCTACCCAGCTCTTCCAGTGCTTCAGCACAATCTGCTCCACAAGAGCATCTAGCGCAACACGAGTAAATCCGTACTTGCGGAGCTTTGCGGGGGAAAGGTGGAAACGAACTAGTGCACCCCACAGTCTGTTGTTGGAATGTGTGCGCTCCAGAATCTTTGCCTGTGCCTCCAACACTTCAGTTGCGGTCACTGTGGCAGTTTCCTCATTCAGATTCATAGCGTGTTTGATCGCTACAATTGTACGCTCAAGGTGAACAGGATACTTCACGGACTTTGCTGGCCTGCCCTGGAATACACCTTCCACTAGCGCCTTGCGATCGACCTTCAGATCATTGATGTATTGTTCAGCACCTGGTGCGCCTTCTGCCATGAACTCTTGCGCAATTTCCGCATCACTCATACCAGCAAGGTTAATTGGCTGGCCCTCCAGTTTTGTGGCATTTGCGCCGTCTTCACCATAGGACAGCTGTAGCAGATTGCCTGTTGCGTCGCGCACAGAGCCGTCATGCTGTGTAATCAGATCCTCTAGTGCCACACGAATCTGACGCTGAAGGTAGCCTGTGTCAGCAGTCTTTACAGCTGTATCAATCAGACCCTCGCGACCAGACATTGCATGGAAGAAGAACTCGTCAGGCTGCAGGCCCTTGATGTAAGAGCTTGTAATGAAACCGCGCGCCTGGGCGGAATCATCAAACCGCTTGAAATGGGGCAGTGTGCGATGCTGGAACCCATTCGGCACACGCTTTCCCTCAATAGCAGTCTGACCCAGTGTACCAATCATCTGAGATACGTTCACGTCACTGCCCTTAGAACCGGCCTTTACCATGTTTGTCATGCGGTTTGTGTCAGCCAGTGTCTTCAGACCAATCTTACCTGCCTCGCCCACAGCCTTGTTCAGCACACTCATTGCCTTGCCCTCAAACTCCTCCTGATTGCTACGACCGCTGCTGTTCTCAAACAGACCGCTGTGCAGCTGAAGGATCTGATCCTCCACAGTCTTGATAAGTTTCTGAAGAGCTACCTCAATCTCCGCATTTGTACTTTCATCCGCAATGAGATCTGAAATACCTACACTGAATCCGCTGTTCATTAGGAAATTCGCAATCATAGCCTGTAGGCTATCCAGGAAATCTACGGTCATATCTGGGCCGTAGTCATTGTAAATCACCTGAAGCAGATGCTTAGAGAATGTAGATTTGTCCAGAATGCCCTGGTAGATTTGGCCTTTGTAGATTTTTACTAGATTTTGGGATTTTGGGTTCTTTTTATCCTCCTCACCGTAACTGCTGTTTGGTACTTCCATGCTCACTGGAGGAAGTAGTGCGCTCAACAGCTGCTGACCGGACCACATAGGCTGTGGATCGGTTGTCACAGGATTTGGGAGCTTGCCGTCCCAACGCTTTGCGTGTACAAGCAGGTTCATGGCCTCCTTTCTTGTAAACAGCACGTTGGGGCGTGTAAAACGATTTGCGCCTACAAGTGTATCCTGTACCACTGACACAATTGGCACGGATTCACGAGGACTAATAATTTGCAGCGGTACAGCTGCGATTTCCCGCAGTTCAGTAGCAGCTTCTACTGACTGCGGACAATGCATGTTCATCTCCCACTCCAGATTTTACAGTATTTTGGTTCTGTAAAATTTCGCTGGAGCCCCTCAAAGTTTCCTCTGAGGCCGGATCATACCTTGAGCCATATTTCTATGACCCGCTACCGTCTGATCTCTGAACTCGCTCCTTACGACTCTTACATAATCGCTTAGGACTTAGCTGCGGATTGCCAATTTCACCTATTGAATAGGTTCATCCTGAATAGTGTTACCATACCCTCAGTATTTCTCTAAGGCCATAAGACGGTTTCCCAATCTTACTTGGTCATTCAGGCTTTACGGGTTTCCCGCAATTTGATAGCGTTGCGCTGTGAATGTTCACAACACTAGATGGTTTTATCCAACCACATGCTATGCATGCGCATATGATTGTATGGGACTTACATCGTTAGTCCTATTAGGTGTTCCCACAACCTAATAAGCGACCACCTGTTGGCGACAAGATCTATCACCATCAAAGTCGGCGTTATATGGTGCCGTACAAAACACATTCAACCTGAACGTATTATACGGCAGAATCTTCGCAATGTGCGCCATCATTGACATTCTGTGAAGAGAAGGCTGACGATTAAACAGCACAACATCTCCATCCATCAGATGACGATTCACAGTATCACCCTCAAACAGCTCCAGGCTCTTTGTGTTCATATGCTTCAGACTAATTGTGCGACCGTCAGCACGCACAATCGTCTTAGCACCAGGATATGTATCAGGGCCATTCTGTACAAGCTTGTACAGTTTCCCAATATTGAATGCGGTCACCTTTTCAGGATATGTCAGATTGGTTGCCACCTTCAGTGGTACACCAAGCTCGCGCACAGAAATATTAGGATCCGGTGTAATCACAGAGCGCGCACTGAACTCCACACGCTTGCCCTGTAGATTGCTACGAATACGACCCTCCTTTGAACCAAGGCGCTGCTGTAGGGATTTCAGAACACGACCACTGCGTTGCGCAGCAGGGCTAATGCCTGGAATATTGTTGTCCACCAGGGTTGCCACGTGATACTGAAGCAGATTTGTCCACTCATCAATATAGCGCTTCTTAGGATCCTCACTGATCTTCTTTTTCAGCGCCATGTTTGCCTTGATAATGTCCACCAGCTTGCTAGTCAGATCATCTTCGCTACGCTGGTTATTGTCCTGTGTCACGCTAGGACGCACCTGAGGAGGTGGAATGGGGAGCACAGAGCACATCAGCCAATCTGGGCGGCACCAGTGACGACTAAACCCCATAAACTCAACATCCTCATCAGTAATGCGACGCAGCAGACGATGAACGTACTCAGGCTCCAGTGGCATTGTCAGCTTCAGTGTCTTTGTTGCCTCATCCACTGTAGCACCCTCAGGAGGTGCCACACCTTCCGGGAGCTCAAGGTCTTTCCACTCTGCAAAGATCCTGTGCACAGGTTCCTCCTTGTACTTTGTGGGCTGGCGACTGCCACAGCCATCCTCAGTATCTTCACCGCAACGGGTAATACCCGC
>JACCDW010489879.1_pt1 | contig 16931 bp, 44 predicted proteins | sample 7449781 | NCBI WGS metagenome assembly JACCDW01 (sample SAMN15323449, study PRJNA562643) | freshwater metagenome | isolation source: river surface water | place: USA:Blue River Watershed | collected 2017-08-18
ATTCTAATAAGTTATAATAAATCACAAGGTATTCAAAAGAAAAAGGGAGTTAAACACTCCCTTTCTTTTTATCCGTTATATGCAAATATTTGTTTTATCTTACCATCCTTATCCCAATCAATCACATCCACAACTTTTAGAATTGTACCTGCTATGTGTAAATTAAATTCTACTAAAGTTGTATTATCTGCCTGTTTGATTTGAATATTATCAATTTGGAATTCATTCACAAAAAGATTTTCATTCATTTCTAAAACTGCCTGTTTACCTCGCCATTCACCATTCCAATCTCTAAGGAAAATATTATCTGCGTAAATTTCATTTTCCAATCCTTTAACATTCTTTGATGCAAATAACTCAAAGTAACGTTTTGTTTTATCTTTAAGGTCTCCTTTAAGTAACCAACTACTACTTTGAATTTTATCACCCAAACCATCTAATAGTTCTATACCCAACCTCTCACAAACTTCTCTTTCAGGAATGGTATCATTGTTTTGGTCACCTCCATTAGCAAATGCCAAATCATACTTATCCGAAAACATTTCGTGAAATTGTTGTAAGGTATAGCATTGTGTTCTATCTCTATCGGATGATATTAATGCATAATCAACCCACTTAATAGCCTTTACTATTTCTAATCGTTCAGTATCGGACATGAACTCTTTAGAACCTTTTAACTCTCTTTGGAAATCAGAATTAACGATTACCCATAACTTATCAGCTTGAGCTTTAGCTTTTTTAAATAACTCTAAGTGACCTTTGTGTAGAGGATTAAAGTATCCACTAACTATAATTGCTTTTTCTTTTTTCATATTCTATATTGTGTTTAAATAATGTACCAATGATTCTCCAAATAATTCCATATCTTCTAATACTGCTTTATATATAATATCATCAATTTGAGATGAGATTCCAACCGTATCATCTATAAGAGATATACTATAAGCAGTTTCGGCAAATTCGGTATCTAACTTATCTTCTTTAAATATAACAACCGTTACACTTCTCTTACCATCTTTGTGTTTAGCATTTAAAGCATAGTATCCTTTACCCTCATCTGTTCTACCAATTTGCCAATCGCCAAACCAACGCTTTTGTATTTTATTAAAGTTCTCTATTCGTAGCATAATTAAAATGGATATAACGGATGATGTTTATCTACAATTGTTTCTATCTTTCCCCAAAATGTTTTATGATTAATATCCTTACCATCCAACCAAAATCGTTCTTCCCAATTCCCATCATCATCATGCATATAACATTGATACAATTGGTATAGGTTGTTCTCTAAATCGGAAGTTTGTAACTCTCTACCTAAAGTAATATAAACCCGTAACTTTGAATTCTCTCGGTTTCGTAATTGGAATAAATACGCATCATCCATCTCATCAGCGGCTATTACATCCCAACCCCAAAATACACCAGTACCCAAATCCTTTGAATAGTTTTGTATCACTAACTTCCCAATCGTGTCGAAGTTAGGATTTTTTTGGGTTTGATTTTGTTGATAGTACTTAGCCGCCCAGCTTCCAGCGCTAATTGGTGTAGAGGTAATCACTACCTTTCCCATTCCTTTTGTTCTCATTATACTCATACTAAAGTGATTTTTCCAAGCAATCCCTAAAGGTTCTCATTACATTGGTTATCTTACCAAACCATTTAGCAGTTACTATATGTAAGGCTACACCTTGATTTAGGTAGTTTAATCGATATACCCAATTACCCCCATCGTTAGTATCCCATACACCCTTTCTACTCACTTCAATCCATAACATACGAAGTTGCGGACTTCCATCGTCTCGGAATTGAAATCGGTAGTTAGTAGGGGTTTCTTCTGCTAATGTACATACGAATCTCTCCTGATGTAACATAGTACCTATTACTGCTTTATAGTTTTCTATTATTAGTTTCATAGTATGTATTAGTATGCTGCTTTTTTAGCCCTTAGTTTGGGTTTGGGTTTTATGTCCGCAATTGTTTCTTTGATTGGGAATAGAATATCTAATACCTTACTCTTAATCCTTTCCCATCTACTAAGTTTTTTAGGTTCTTCTACATACCAATCCGGTGTACCATTTGATACCGGTGGTGGAGATGAAATTGGTGTACTAAGTAGAGATGTTGGTGCTCCTCTACCTCTAAACTTATTGGATGCGAACGAAGAAGTATTAAACACATTTCTTCGAATGTTCATTTCTATATCCGTTTGAAATACCCTAAGAGGGCGTGTTAGGACTCTTACAAATTCCATTGGTGTTTGTAACTCACCCCTACTTACATGCAAAGTAGAGTTACCAATATTCACATTACTAAATCCAGTTGATTCGTACAATATACCATCTACTCTATATATTCCTTTTAAATGTGAATCATCCCTATTCAATAGAAACTCTGCCGTATAAATTGAATTTCCGTATGGCTTAAAAGTAATTAAGTATGTACCCATATCATCGGATACGTTTACACATGCCCAATTCAGTATTGATGTTCCTATCAACTTATCTATGTTTTGTAATTGTAACATATTATTTTCGTTTATTGTATTCATCGTTAATAATATCAACCAGCCATCCAAAGAAAGAATCCTTCTTCCCAATTGCTTCTTTACTTAGAGCGGTTTCGTATATTGTATTATCGAAGTTCTCCCAACACACATACACATGATATTGTTGGGTTAATAGGTTTTCGTTTCTATCAATCAATAGGGCTGCCGCCTTATCACCTCTTTTAAAGGTAATACAATAATGATAGGTCTTTAAATAATTAACAGGCCCACAGGATGTTGATTCTAATACTTCCCATCCACCTAAGTGTTGTCCTTTTAGTTTTTCTATATTTTGAATTGTTAGCATATTATAAATCTTTATATTTTAGTAAGATACTTTCTAATTGATGAATCATATTATCTTTATCGGCTATGTAATTAGCCGAAACACATACATTGGTTCGTTGTGAATCCTTTATAAAGAAATAAGATAAATCAGGCTGCCCGAATATCTTTCTACCTTCCCTTTCCAACATAATCTTACGTCTGATTGTTAATCCCTGTCCCAATCCTAAATCCTTAACTATCTCAAACACATAGCAATTATTATGTGTAGTTTCATATACCAATTGGATTTTCCAATCACTTAATAGGGTTTGACCTTCTAACTTTAATACGTTTACAATTGTTAACATGATTCCCAATAGGTTTTAGCTTTAAACATAGTTGATACCATATAGTTATGGAACTTTTCAAAATCTTTAATTTCATCCCTTTCCAAATAATAACAAGTCACTCCATGCAATCCCATAACGAATAATTCATACTTCTCATCCGGTGTAGGGAATTTACAAAGGTAAACTTCCATCTTTCTATTCCATCCATCTAACGGACTATCAATTGGAGGAAAGGTAAAAACATAGGATGAAGAATTTGTATTGGGTTCTCTTTTATCAATACGGATATCCTCTATCTTACGTCCGTGATAGGTACGATATATTAATTTGGTTATACCATCTATTACTAACTCCATATACCTTTAATCTTTAAGAAGTTTAGAATTGAAGATTTTGATGTACTGCCCGAAAAGTCGTATTGAGAATTTATTTCAGCCGCTCGTATCATACCATCCGGCTCTACATACGATTGAGAAATGTGTAACTCTTTAACCCATTGTTGATACTTCGGGTCTAACATAGTCTGCTCTCTACGTTTTTGTAGTTCTTCATAAGCTTGGACATCATCAAATTGTTTAATAGTACTCATAGTGATAAGGGGTTTTATTTTAAATAATTGGACAATAAATAATATAAACTATATACGATACCATATATAGCTACACAAAAGAATATAGTAATAGATACAGGCGGTATAAGAATGAATAAACGGAATACCTTACTCTCTAATACCTTCACATCCTCAAACGTATATACCATAGCGAATGCCAATAACATATTAAGTAAGGATATCATTACTATAATAAATGAAGTAATCATACTATTTCTTTTTACGGGTTTTCTTAATAGGTTGGGTATCTTCTACAATGCCGGTTGAATCATCGGTAACCGGAAGGGTAGAATCAATGAATGTACCCGAATAAGGAAAGTACTGTCCTCTATTGGGAACGGAAATAGATTGTATATTGCCGGACTTACCTTTAATCTTTACATCCGTAGGGGTAGGGCCGTATAGTACGCCATCAATAAGGATATGGTTCTCTCTAATTTTAAAACTTTTCATAATCTGAATTTTTATTGTGTTTAATTAATTTACATAGTAAAGATACGAATAATACCTGAATAATCCAAATCCAACCCTAAAAAAGCCGATTGAGAATCAATGAGTTATAAACCCCTCATTTTCAACGCTTTACATATTAAGGGCTTTTTCTCTCATTTCCTGAGTCCAAAGGGCTGAACCATCCGAATACACATCCCACCCAAAAACTATCGAAAATAAGGGGTCTAAACCTCACTAAAAGGAAAACCGCTAATATGATATACATCCATCCTCAAAGAAGCTCAAAGGTTACCTTTACCCTATTAAAAGTCCTATACCCGAAAAAGTCTTGCTCCATACGTGAAGGGGTTAGGCGTGGGTCAGGGGGAGCAGACATCCTTGAGTTCCAAGTAATTCAGTCCCCCCTGGCCACTGGACAAACATCCCTGCCGTTTGCCCAAAGCCGCAAAAGGTATTTACAGCCCCATAGCTTTATTTAGGATTTTAGTATCGCAGTATCTACTTAACTCTTTATAGGGTCTACCCACACTCAATTCGTATCGAGCCCATTCCACAGTACCAAAGGAAGGTCTATTATCTACACTCACATACTTAACACCAGCCTCTATCACAGTACCATTATCAGTACGGAGTCCAGATGTTTCGTAGCTCTCATATATATCATGCATACCATCGTACTTACCATACTCAAATAGATTAGCGAAATTATTTATAGCTTCATAGGCCGCTTGTGGAATAGGAGAGCCATCGGGCTTACACACATTCACATGCATACTATTACCGCCGGCAAATGAATCACCTTTCACTCTACATACTACATCGGGGTAGTTTTTCTTTACCCATTGTTTAACTAGCTGTCCAGCCGCAACATAGGATGCGTAGAAGTAAGGGGTGATTGGCTCTCTATTCCAGCCGGTAGTACGGAAGGCCTTTTCATTAATTTGGTAGATATTACCTTGGATTTGAACTTTTAGATTACTCATATTAAAGGGGTTTAAAACGTTTAACTCTTATTACATAGTAAACATACGAATAATATCCGAATAAAACAAGGGTTTTATCGATTATTTTTTAGCTGAAATGCTAATTGGTTGATACTCAATAAGATTATTTTTCTAGCTGGTCTACCGCATCGGCGTACCCATTGGACCAGCTTACTTCTTTCTCCCACTCAATAGCGGTTATGAGGTCATCCAGTGTTTTACGGTCAATAGGTAGGGACTTGATAAGTTCTACGGTATCGGTTTCAAAGTTATGCATATATAGGGGGGTTTAATTATTTACACTAGCTAATTCCCAAGCTCTTTCAAGCTCTCTATCAAGACCCTCCACCACTTTGGGCTCGGAGAACTTAACATCATGGGATAGGTACTCATATCGGGCATACCCATTACTTTGGGCCTCCACCAATCTGCCAAGAGCAGATTCCAACGCACCTTGGGGAGCGTACATCAACAAGTCCGAATCAACGGGAAAGGAGAAATCCACTCCACCTTTGGGCTTCCAATAAGGGGTAGCCGTATCGGAATAGTTCTCATAGTATTGAGCGGAAACTAAAACAGTGATATTCATATTAAAGGGGTTTAACGATTTCGTATTCAGTATAGGGTTCGGGCACTCCATTCTCATTTATTCGGTTGATAGTGATTTCTCTCACCCAACCCAGCCCATCGATGTAAAATATATCTCTCATATCCTTATTTCTTATTACATAGTAAACATACGAAATAATCCTGATATAAACAAGAGGTATTGAAAATATTTTTGAATTATTTTAGCTTGTAGCTATATAGTGTACCACAGTCATCGTCATCGATATCGTCCTCCACAACTCGGATGCCTCCACCTACCAGCTCCTGAAGCTTTTGTAGATTCACTCTCCTCCAATAACCAAATCGAAGGTACACATCATTTGAGCCTCCACACACCTGTTTAATATCAAACTCACCAAACTGCTCTTTTATAAGGGTTAGGGTATCTGAATTTAATCCGTTCATCATATCTTATTTGTTTAAGTAACTAACTAATCCTTTCCAATCTAATCCGAAGATACACAATGTACCCATAGTAAGGGCGATGACTGCACAGCCTAACTCATTAAGTTCTCCGGCAAAGTACACATATTGTTGGGCTGTACCATTAAGGATACTAATACCCACACCAAAGGAAAGAATAGCTGTTAAAAGTATTTGATAATTTTTCATATATAAGGGGTTTAATTAAGCGGCTTGATTTTGAACGAATGATTTACAAGAGTGGAACTTAGTGTTATTGAATTTCCAAATGTTCCAGTCAATCATCTTAGGGAACGCTCGGTGCATATCACCCACCTCTAAGTTTTCTAAGATGTTCTTATCGATTGAATTCCATTTACCACCTTTGGTAGTTAGAACATTGAACCAATAAGATTTACCATCAATCAATCTTTCCATTTGTACAACAGTAGTACTCTTACTTAGGTAGTAAGGTAACGCCTCCACATTACATTCAATATCTACAATAATAGGGAAACCAGCCTTAGCTTTGGCTGTGGCTCTGAATCGATAGGGTTTACCCAACTCCGTTAGGTTACTTACTCCAATTCTCTCACCATTGATTCTGATTGAACCATAAAATACATCTCCACCTAGGGAGCTTTCGTTAATTTCAATTAAGGGGTTATTCATATCTTATCTTTTATTACTTTATAAATGTAGGCATAATTCCTGAAAAATCCAAGAGAAACATCAATTATTTTACTAAATAATTTGATACCGAACCGAAGCCCGCAACCTCTAATTCTGATTTAATTTCCTTATGGAACTTCTTAGGGAACTTACCCATCTTAACTGGATACTCACTCAAGATCTGATTAATCTTAACTGATTCAGTTTTGAACATCTTTAAGAACTCATTAGCTCTTTTTAAGGCCGGACGGCTCTTACACACTATATTGTGTGTTTTACCTAAGAAATCTTTGAAGGTAACTACTACCTCAAACTTAGGGTTATTACTCATTTTACTAGCGGCGAAATTAACATAGTGATTATTCATATTCTCATCATTTATTACATAGTAAAGATAGGGGGTTTGTACCAATCTACCAAATCCTGAGCCAACTATTTTAAAAATTCTTTATTGAGAATCAATGAGTTACGTCATCCATTGATAATCAACCAGTTAGGAATACCTCAGGACCAGATTTTCCAGATTTTCTGGTTTTGGCATAACGTATAACTTATAGTTTAACCCTAAATTGTAAGTTATTTTGTATAGTGTTGGCATAAACTGTAAGTTCTCTATACTGAATGAGCCGCCTCCGCACCCGTCTTCTAAGGACCGCCTCCGCCGGCAAAGGGCATAAAAAAAGGATACCTCATCGAGATACCCTTTAGTATAATTACTAACCTACCTAATTACTTTACTTCAGTTGTAGGTGCTGCAGTTGTTGTATCTACTGCAGTTGTATCAGCTGTTACTACAGTTGAATCCACAGCTACTGCTGTTGAATCAGTTGTAGCTTCGTTTGTACCTTTACCACCACAAGCTACCAATGTAGTTGCGATTGCGAAAATTGCGATTACTTTTTTCATCTTTGTTTTGTTTTGTTTAAATTAAATTGTTTACTCTTTATTGTAACTTTTATAAGTATATTGATATTGGATTTTTTTGATATGGGACCGGCTATATAGGTATCCACCACCGGTCCCTTATCATAGTATCTTATCCTACCCAGCTATTGCGTAACGCCTTTGCTTTCTTCAATGATGTCTCATATTGAGAATACATTACACCATCTTCACTTACTCTCACACGGTAACTTACAGTACCAGATGGACGAGTGATTTTCTGAATGTTGTTAGAAACTGTCTCATAGATGTTTCCACGCTTTGCTGCTGCTTTTGACTTATTAGCCATAATTTATACGGTTGACCTCTCTCACCGCCAGGTTTTTGTTAATTTTGAACCACTTTATAATAGGGGTGGTCCTTACCCATTATCTTTATAGAATACCAAAGATACGAAAAATACCCGAGTATTCCAAATTTATTTTTAAATACTTTCTACATCCAAAGGAACGATACCAGCCGCATCCATTTCCTTAAGTACTGATTTAGCACCCTTATTGATTAGCTTCTCCGCATCTAAGGCCTCAATGATGGCTTTAGCCCTATCCACATTCACATACCTTTTACCCACAATAGCCTTAGCCCATGCCGGCGCTGCAGAAACAAATACCATTTCCGGTAGGGATTCCGTACCCACTTGCTCCAATACTACTCTTTTATGTTTGATAATATTCATAGCTACTGCTTTCTTAGATGCCGCTTTCTTAGCTGGCTTAACTGATTTCTTTGTGACTTTCTTACTCATATCTTATAAGGGGTTTTAATTATATTACACTAATACGTTTCCAACTACCATCCCATTCCTGTCCATTCAAATACCATGCCCAGTTCTTTTGATTAACTCTTACGCCAGGGATACCATTCAATCTTTCTTTTGTAGTGTTCGATGCCCACCCAGCGTTACTCACACTAAGTACACCCAACTCATCTATACTGGCGATACTATTACCATGCAACTTCAATCGGAATTCATTACCATAGGCCTCCACACTCATATTGGATTTACGGAAGGGTTTTCTTTCTAAGAATGCGGATACCGCTTCTTTTGTTATCTTTCTCATACTAAGGGGTTTTTAGTTTAACCAAAGGTTATATACATAATTGTAATCCACTTCAAGCTCTTCAGCGAGCCTCTCAAACAATCTTTCTCTAATCACACTATCACTCACACCAATGTAGCGATAGATATCACCACCCACAATCAGCTGATTCAACAGGCCGGCAAAGGTAGGGGTCTCATTCAATTCAATTCCCAGCTCATCGGTTGGGTATCTCTCTAAGTAAAATTCTCTAATAGTCATATCTCTCAATCTTTATTACATAGTAAACATACGAATAATACCTGATATAAACAAGGGATTATCCAATTATTTTTGGAAAAGTTATCCACATTTTATAACTCATTGGCTATCAATAACTTACCTTCCGCTACACCAATACGGCCGGGACGAACCTCCACCTCCTCTGCGTTAAGATAATTGGATACTAATAGGGCATCTACGATTTTGTTGAATGCTAGGGTTTCAATGGCTGTGGACCTACCCTGTTTACGCTTGGTATTAACATACCCACCAATTGCGGTCATAATGGATGATAATTCGTCCTGACTAAAAATCGATACTAACTTTTGTGTTGTCTGATTCATAACTCTCAATCTTTATTACATAGTAAAACTACTAATAATTCCTGAGACTACCAAATCCCTGACAAACTATTTTAAAAGAATTTTCTAACTAGTTGATAATCAATTCGTTATATGCCATCTCCAAACAATCTATCCAATGGGCCTCATCCCCTTCGGACCCCAATTGGCGTTGTATTTGTTTAGCATACGATATCAATTCCTCATCCATACCCACTATACGGGCCCTTTCAATCATTTCCTGTTCGGACATATATTATTTTTCAGTTGAATCCCATTGCTGAACTGTAGCTAAACAAGCCTCTAATGCCTGTAAATCCTTTTGAGCATCCTCTATTTGTTTACGGATATCTCCGATACGATGTTCTAATAGTATAGTAGCCCCCTTCCTTTTTCCCCAATTCCTTGGATAGTGAAATCGATTCCCTATTGGATGGTATTCGCCTCTAATAAGGGTATGTCTTTCCATACGATTCACAACCGGATAATATTCTCCGGATTCGTTTAGATGTAGGACTACGTTACAATGCTCGCATCTATTGTTAGCTATCTGCTCTCCCATTATTTTGATTTCTTATATGCCCTTTTAACAAGCTTCTCATTCTCCCTTGCTCGGATTTCGTAGGGGTTGTTCTTATATCCGTATTTCATTTGGTAGTGATTGTACCATCTGTATGTCTGTTGTGCATGTGTCCATTCGTGTAGAATAGTCTTCTGGACCGATATCATTCTTTTGCAAGATGCTAGGTTAATCCAAATGATGTTATCCCAATCGTACCACCCTAGGGACTCTTCTTCATTATCCCAAGTGAATGCTATTGTATTGCATTTGGACGGACCTAATAATTCCTCAGCCCATCGTAAGAGCTTTCCGCAATCGAACTTCATACCTATTCGTTTATTGGTTACTCTCATAAATATATAAATTACTAATACAAATATACGAAATAAATCCCATATATCCAAATCTTTTTTTCACTCACCAGGGCTATCAGGGCCGAGCTTAGAGGGCTCACCCCGCCCTCCTCACCCTAAAGTTACAACAAATTTGGGAGAATTCCAAGCTTTTTCACAACTATTTTTCATAATATTTTAGCGGTTTTGTTAAAGGATTTTCAATGCGCCATCGTCTTGAGTTACGAAATTCACAACAAAACCTCCGATTCATTAGAAGATTTTCAATGGGCTATCAGGGCTCCCCAATAAGTGCAACGCTTAACCCGCCCTCCTCTCCCTTAAAGATACGAAAAAAATTCCACATTATCAAGGGGTGTGGATAACTTTTTTTAGCTCCATTAACGCTCCAGCTCCCTTCCGTAACGTGTTGATACTCAATGGGTTTACATTTGTTACATAAATCTTTACTTCATGTGGATAACTCCCAGCTATGTGGATAACTTCCAGCTCATTCGTTTACATTTGTTAATTCGTATATTCGTTTAGCCGATAAAGCTCTGAGCCTCAATGAGTTACGGTGTTACAAATGTGAAATGGCATGTGGATAACTATGTGGATAAGTTCTACGCTAGTGTGTAAAAATATATCGGGAAAAATTTTGCGCTCTGCCAATGAATCCGTATATGCCCTCTTTATGATATACTACACTATCATTCTAAGCCCTGTTATTATCCAAAGTGGTAAAATGTGTTAGAAAGTGGGATAGTGTGGGAAATATGACACGATGTGGTTTTCAATTCCAATTCGGTATCAAAAAGGAATAGAGCGCTTCACCCCTGCGCTTAGTGTGTTTTTAGTGGTAAATTATTTAGGGTATCATTATGGGCTTGGAGTGCGGATTGATGGATGTCCTTGTAACCCCTTTAGCCCCTATTTAAGGACATAAAAAAAGAGGATTGATTCATCCCCTTTCTTTTACCTTTTGTATCTTTAAATCCCTTTCTAATCGATGGATATCCTCCCTAATCATTCTCATGTATTTAGGTTGGTTGTATCTTTGAGCCAGGGTAAGTAACCCCTCCAGCCCTTCGATATCCCGTTCTATCTTATACCGTTGTGAACTCACCCGATTCCCAGTTATAAAAGAAATGTAATTGGGGCCCCTTATTCATATCCATTCCATCCATAAGGACACCTTCTATTTCGGATGGGTTTTGGAATATAGCAAGGCATAGGATATCAGGATACCCTGCCCCAGTCAGGGCTTGGCTTACCCTTTCGTTTATAACCTTTTCATCCTTACTTTCTATACCCGGAAGTGCTTCTATACGGATTGTATCTAATTCCCCTTTTACTATTTCATTGTACATACTTTGTTTGTTTTAATTGTTTATTCCTTATCCCTTTGTATAACCCATTCCTTTATATATACCCAATTCAAGAGTACTATATATACTATGTATCCTATCATTACTATTCCTATCTGGGTATCCATATTTAGCTGATTTATTATTACCTTAGTTTTCTATGTTATTCGTGTCCAACTTTGTGGGTAATCCCTTCCAACGAAATACTACCCGAAACCCATCCCTTTGTATTGTGGGATTTATATTCGTTTGAAACCATAACCCCTCACTCACCCATTCCGAGTTGAATGTAATCGTTTCACCAAATGTCTCAAGCTCTTTGAATTCGATTCCATACGGTAGGACTCTATCTCGAAACTCATTTGCTAAGGGTTGTAAATCGCCAAAAGGATGTATTTCATCTGGACTCCATACCCTATTCCCTAACCATTCTCTTAACTCACCTTTAAGCGCTTCTCTTAATTCCGATTTTAATTCCATACCTATATATATTAATCCTTTTGATTTTTTATTTCCTTATTCACTACTCAATTAGCTCAATCCCTATCCATTAAGCTTGTTCACCTTTAAGTAAGCTTGTTATATACTATCAATAAAAATTTCCCCTCCGACCCGAACTCCGATTCACCGATACGATATATACAATAATACTGAAAGGATATATACTATTGTCCAACTTTACTTATTTGATATCCTTTGTTAATTAGTATTTGTATTACTTTACTTTCATTTGCTTCAATAATCCGTTCAAGTGTATCTGTCACAAATGGTTTATTTTCCTTTTGTTTCTTTACTTTACGATATCTTGTCCATCCGGGTACATACTTATCTGCTAACTCATGCTCATTAACTACTATTTGTTTTCCATCCACTATTATATAAACACTCTGCTTATCGACTTTTTTACAATACCTATAACCAGCTCCCTGCTTATAACATATCAATCCGGCCATATCTATTGAATACCCCGGATACTCCGTTAATTCTACTTTTATCTTTTGAGCTTCGTTAAATGTTTTAATTCCGCTATTCATACTCTTTTTTAATTTCTTTTTTGTTTGATGGGCCTTTTTAGTACGAGCTTTTTCAAGCTTTTCTATTTCGGCTTTGGTTTTACCCCTCCGTTCCCCTATCTTATACATTGCTTTACTACTACCGTATATACTACTAATCATATTATCTTAGTATTTGTTTTATATGTGTGTCCAAGCACATTGTGAATCCGTTTATAGTCTTCATAGCTTCTATATCGAATACGGAGCGGGCATAATAGTTTTGCCTTACGAATCCGCTCTCCATTACATACCCATCCATTGCCTTTATCCTATGCAATCGTATCGTTAAACTAGCTTGCGGTATTTCTTGTATCATCCACTCACCTATCCGTTTGTGGATTTGAAATACATAGTTTTCCTCACCTATAAACATTTCACCTATCTGCCATTCGGGTGTACCGGCGAACTTACTATTGAGTATGTTAATGTTTTCTATTGTAAGCATTTAATAATCCAGTTTGTATGTGTAATTCTAATACGAAATTATCTAAGGTTAAGTTTTCCGGCTTCACATAAGGTTGCCAACTCATTTGAGGTGCAACTAATTTATATCCCCTTCTACTCTTTTTTGTTCTATGTAATTTATATACAATACCATCCTTTATACTTGCTACATTGTTTTCTTTTAAAGGAAATACCCCAAAACTATAATGGTCATAATAAGCGCTTACAATTCCAATTATATACTTCTGTCCACTACTCATTTGGAATTCTTTACCTTCTATATTTTGTATGTTATCTATTGTCAGCATATTAATATTTTGGTAACATATCTGCTACTTTATTAGTAAATTTATCCATCGTATCTATGTCCTCATAATATCCCCTCCATGTCTGTCCACTACAATATAACTCATAAATTTTATCATAGAATCTTAATGTAACCTCTTGGTCCATTCTACGAGTCATGTGATAGTATTGCTGATTAGGTGAACTCTTAACAGGAATATCGGTACTCATTTTGTATGTATATGCAGTACCCTCCTCGTCCATTGTTATATTCAAATCAGTTACATACCAAAGGTCACCTTCTATTGTTGGTATGAATTGCTTTAAAAATTTTTCAGGGTTTTTTAATATCATTCTTATATATTTTTAACTCTTGCTTCAATTGGTATATATAATACATCTGAAACATAATTGCTGATGCTAATAGTGCATATACTACTATTAGTATATTCCATTCCTTAATCCATTTTTTCATATCACTTGAATATCGCTTTACCAATTATATCAACTATTCTATTCCATCTCCATTCCTTCTGCTGCTCTTCAATTGTCATTGGATATGGTTCTTCTTTTGTATTATTGCACACATTGGTATCACCATAAGAACTCCACATCGCTTGAATATAGATTTGATGTAAGTGTGGTGGAATATCTTTGAACTCACCAACTATTGTAATTGGTAATTTCGTTCCACTACCTGCTATCGTAATTGACGAATTCATTTGAGCTTTCGTACTACCCTGCATTGTCAGTTTTCCACTATCACTATTTAATGTTATACTCATACTATTTTGTTTTATACTTCCCTCATACATTCTAAAATACCATCGATGGTACTTAGCCTATCTTTACTCACCCACAATGTCTGTCCTTTATATTCCATTATATACCTTTTATCGGATGTCTGTCTCCTATGTAAAAGTATTGTTTCAATTGTATTATGGTGAGCATATATTAAAGTAAATTCATAATGAGTGTCCCACTCTTTAACACCAGCCACTCTTAAACTATCACTATAATCATGCCCCACAATCTTATCAATGTTTTCAATCGTTAAAATTGTTTGTTTTCTTTTTTCCTGCTCCACCTTCATATATTCCTCTATTGCTTTTTGTGCTTGCTCCAATGCGATTCTCTTTACCTCTGCTGCATCTAAGATAGCTTGTTGGTATATACTGGGATTGGATGTATTGCCAGATATTTGCTGTATTGTTTGTAGCCGTTGTGCTAATGTCATTGGTGGCGGCGTTGGTATAATTGGCATATTAAGTTAAAAAGTATTCTAAATGTTGACTAAATGTTTTCATATCGTTTATGCTATCTTTGAACAAATATACTTTACTATTTCCACATTCTAACTTATACTGCTTTCCATCCCTATTTTGAGTAAAGGTTCTATCTAATACTACTTTACGTTCCCAACCCAATTCAGTTTGCTCAATAAAAATTACATAATGATGTATGTGTGCTTTTATTGAAGTTACAATCCAAACCATTGGACGTTGCTGGTAAATACCCATCAAATTAGTACCTAATAGCTTTTGTTGATTTTGTATTGTTAGCACTTTTTTTCTTTTTTTGTTTTATAAACCAATATGTGTGAATACAAAGTACACAACTATTAACCAATATAGTAGGTCCAGCCATAATACCTATTCCATATATTATCCAAAATACAGAACCAATTGAATTAATCAAACGGAGCTTGTATATATTTTCAATTGTAAATGAATACAAAATTAATATAGTACCTATATAACCAAATATATCAATCATTGAATAAATCTTTAAACATTCCAGCTTCTACTCGTTTACCAAATGCCAATCCTAATAATTCATTCTGCATTTCCATATTCGTTTGATACCTTTCAACTTCTGCTCTAAATCGGTCTGGTGTCAACTCACTCAAATCATTAATATCAAAATGCTGGGTAGGTATTGTGAATACTCTATACCCTTCATTTTTCTTATCAATAGTTATACCTCCCTCAATCCATTCTTTTAATTCAATCATTGCTTTGTTTTTATCCTAAGAATTCATCCCTCCAATCCATGTCATCTAATAAGGTAGTTTGTTTTTTTCCTTTACCTTTCAGTGCATCCATCAAACTTTTTAACATACCTTTACGTTTACCAGCTTTATCGGCGCTGTGACCTTCATTCGATTCCATACGAAATAATCGTTTTTGTAATTGATGTAGCTTATTTGCTAACTTACCTTTATCTTGTTTGTTATTGCTCATTTGATTTGGTGTTTTCTCTGACAATTTCAATTGAATTAATTACATCCCCTGCTACAATTGAATCAATCACATCGAATCCCTCAATAACTTTACCAAAGCAAGTGTGATTTCTATCTAAGTGAGCCGTACCTTGTCTATTATGACAAATAAAGAATTGCGAACCCCCAGTATTTCTACCGGCATGTGCCATACTTAACACCCCTCTATCGTGAAATTGTCTTGGTGCCGATACTTCGCACGGAATTGTGTAACCAGGACCACCATCACCTCTACCATTAGGACAACCACCTTGAATTACAAAGTTTGGTATTACTCTGTGAAATGTCAGACCATTATAAAATCCTTCACTAACTAATTTTTTAAAATTATTAACTGTTATTGGGGTGGCAGTATCGTATAACTCCACATACATTGTACCCTTTGCTGTTTTTATTTCAACTATTGTTTCCATAATTTATATTTTATTTTATCTAATTACCATTAAAAGTTCTTGTTCTCTAAATAATAGAAAATCTTCGTTACCCAATTTTACTTTTTGTGCAGAACCGGCGAATGGCATCATAACCTTATCACCCACCTTTACACTCATTGGAATTTTAACCCCATCGTTTGTATAAATTCCCTCACCAACTGAAACTACAATACCAATTTTAGTTTCTCTACTTTCAACGGTTTCGGGTAAGATAATACCACCTGCGGTTTTTGTAACTTCCTTTTCTACTCTAATCAATACCCTATCTGCTAAAGGTTTTGCTAATTCATGTTGCTCTGCCATATTATTGTTTTGGTTTTTTGTTATATTTTCTTTTTGGTTTTTCTGCTGGTATTTCCCTTACGCCTGCTGCCCAATCCTTTTTAGGAATTCTATGTAAGCCCGTACAAAAACCTGTTTCACTTCGTCCACATCCACATGCTTTTTGTCCGCCATTCAATGCTTCAAATTTATCAACATTTTTTTCCAATTGTTTACCAATATCCTCTTTAGCAATTTCAGCCATCTTTTGTTTAGCTTCATTTGATACTCTACTCATTGGAACTGATGCCAATGGGTCACTATCTTCGAATGTAGTTTGAACAGTATAAACTTTTTCAGTTCGTACATTGATTGATTCATCCGGTGCTGGGAACTCACTATTTTGTGCTGCTTTTAATAGAGCTCCAACAA
>JACCDW011847485.1_pt1 | contig 16921 bp, 6 predicted proteins | sample 7449781 | NCBI WGS metagenome assembly JACCDW01 (sample SAMN15323449, study PRJNA562643) | freshwater metagenome | isolation source: river surface water | place: USA:Blue River Watershed | collected 2017-08-18
ACGAGATGATCTGATTGCGTTCCTTCAGAGACCCGAGGGTCACTTGGTTGTCCAGATTGCATATTCGACAGCAGCCCCTGCATATGTTGATGGTGCGAACTCGGTTGGGTATGCGAACTACATTATCATCCGCTCCAAGATGACGGATCCCACTACAGGAAGTACAGCAGTGGACACCTTTGGAAAACTGGGATCCACTGCGAACAACACCTTCTTGAATACACTCACTGCTACCAATGGAGCGACTGGGCGCCTCATTAACTTGAGCCATCAGACGACTCTTGTCTTCCGTGTCATCACTCGTGATTTAGATCCAACCACTCGTCTCCGCCCTGACAATATTGGATTTGGATCCACCTCGTAAGGCTTGGACAAATCTCTGTTGAGATTTAATCCACGCATTCTGGTAGAAGATGGATCCTATTACAGGACTCGCAGCATTAGCGGGAGTCACTCTCGCAAGCATTGCTGGGTTACGGCTCACCAAAAAGCAAGAGGAAGGGTTTGCAGCACTTCCTGATCGTGAGACTGGCTATCGTGAGTCTGTGGATGAAAGCCAATCTCGCTACAACATGTTTTCAGGGATGGTGAATCCGATTACAAATAGTATCATCCCGGTTGGCTCACCTGAGTCTGTTGCTCAGGAGCAAAAGGATCGTGTCAAAGGTGCCTTAGGAAACTACTCCGCTGAGTTTTCCCCGGATTCCAGTCAAACAGTTGTTCTAAAGAAGTTTGAAAACCAGTTCAAGCCTCGTGCGGATAGCTCCAAATCTCTCTATGCGGCGGCTCGCTTCTGCCGCTCCGCTGCAAATCAGACAACTCCCTTTACAGTCTACAACTCGGATGGATCTGTCAAGACCCCAGGTGCTGTCAGTCCTGATGGCTTCTGGAAGTTTGACGAAGTCTGTGGAATCTGTCTTACGGATGGTGTAGATGAAGAAGGCAATCGGTTTCGCAAACCGACTGGCTTGCTGATTGAGTCTAGCCAGAGACAAGATGCCTATGATGAACAACAAAAGAACGGATGGCCTTACCCTCGTGTGAAACCGTCGATTGGAGGTTGTACGGGAGCTCCTGACGGTCCTGTCTTTGCCACGAACGCTGCAGATCTAGCTCGCTATGGAGCCCGTCAGAGGTGCCTCCATAACAAGACACTTGGAGGTGCTGATAACTGTGCTCTCTGTTATGATACGGATGTCTATTCGTCTGTTCCTCCTGACACGGAAATCAATGAGATGGAAGTGAGTTTGTCAGGTGTTGCCAAAGTGAGAACCTATTTGGGAAACAAGGAGGTTTTAAACCAAACGATGAAGGTGACAGATCAGGGTGGATTCAAGGCTGGGGGTACCTTATCAGGCGCAAAAGAGGGAGATGTCTTCCGCATTGAACTCGAACCTCTTTCTGATCAAGATCCCAATGTGATTGTGTGGGGGTATATCTCTGCTCGTGACCCTCGTGGCGGCTTATTCGTCTTCCCCTTGAACTTGATTATGACAGTCGATGATGAGACAGGCTCAACCCCCAATAAATCAGGTGGATTTGAGACAGATGCTTTGACAGGAACTGAACTTGCAAAAATGAAACCTGCCGCTGGCAAGACCAAAATGCGCCTCCGTGGAACCGTTCCTTTTACCTTTGTCTCCTCAACTTCCTTTCCGGGAATGGACTGCTTAGAGGGTCCTTTCCAGACACAAGCTGCGTCTCTTAGTGCCTTTGCGACAGATCAGCCTTGTTATGCCAGAGGAACCGGACCTGGGAGATACAATGATGCTTGTTTGCGGGCTCGTATCTTGGATGCGGGTTGCACAAATGCGGGAACCTTATACCAGAATCCCAGTGTGCTCAATACAAAAGATGGAGCTGCTCAGAACTTATCTCAGATTTATACCACGCTTCAAACCATCGCTGACAATGATATGGTAGATCCAACAATGACAAGACAATGCTCAGGTCGCACCATCCAGACGCCTTGTGATCCGTTTATTCTCAAGGCTGGTTCTCTGAAGTTTGGCGATGCGCTCCGTGGATCCAATCCTTCTATGAAAGCCCAAGCGGACCAATGTTTGTCCTTCTTGTATCATAACAGAGGTGCGAGTGAAGAAGCAAAGCCTCCTCGTGTGGGACCTTCGTATACAAACCCATCGATTTTCCGAAACAATACCCAGTCCATCAAAGATCGCTACTGCCTTCCTGAAGGCACTTTGAATCCTGATACAAATCCGGGTGGAAAGGATGCCTTGATTCGTGCTGCAGATCAAGGATATGCGGGCAAGATTGGTGTGGATGCGATCAAGGCCTTTTTGAGTGATACCCTAACTATGGCGATTGATACGAGCCGCAATGCGAATACGGATCCTGAGCGGAAGGCTGCGATTGCCAGCTGCTTTGGAAGAGATCTGAAGGGACTTCCTGCGCAAGTCACGGGCAATCCTACTGTGGTCCAAAATGCCTGCGGTATTGTCGCTCGCTTCGTTCGTGTTCTGCCTTCTCAGAGTGTTTCTGATTCCTTTATTGAAATCTCTCAGATTGCTGTCATTGACAAGAATGGAACAAATGTGGCACCTGGCAAATCTACCGCTGGAACCTCTCCTGCCTGGGATTCGACAACAGGTGCCAGCAATGCGATTGATGGACAGCTGTATGCGAAGGAACGCAACTTCTATCATTCTGCAAGCCCTGGTGGAACCTCCCAGTTTCTCTTGGATCTTGGAAATCCTACTGATGTTACAAAAGTGATCCTCTGGTCTCGTGGTGATGCGGGTCGCACATCCCATCATCGGAAGAATGGAATGCGTCTCCAGCTTCTGGATGGAAATCAAGCTGTCCTGAGTGAAAAACTCCTCAACTCCTCTCTGAGAGAAGACGTTGTCTATCAGCAAGCAGGTGCTGATAGTGCGTGTCGCTCGAGTCTTCCGGATGCAACTCCCGCAACACTTCCTGCTGGCATGTCCTCGGGTCTCTATGTTCGTTTCTTTGAAATCACAGATGCCAATCCTGATTTGGTTCCTGGCAACCGTGGATGGGGCAGAAAGCTTGGAGGTGCAAATGCCTATGGGGCTCTCAGATTTACAGATGGAACCTTACCTCAGTATGACAAATGTGCACTTGTTGCCAAGGGCTACTATGTGGCGTCTGGAGCTGAGACCTTGTACCTTGCAACAGAATCAGATGATGGTGTCTACATTGAGTTCAATGGAAGACAAGTGCTCCGCAACTGGACGATTCATGGGCCGACTCGTGATACAGCGTCTCCGATTCAGATCACAGCGGCAGGCGTCTATCCCTTTGAAGTTCGCTTCTACGAGTGGGGTGGTGGGGCTCTCCTCAACATGTTCTATCGCATCAACGATGAAGCCACCTGGAGAACGGATCTCACGGCTCGGTTTGCGTACAAGCCTGCGGAGGTCCAACAGGAAGATACTGACTATGATGCGAAGATCAGAGCCCAGCAACAAGCCGCAGCAGCAGCGGCGGCTCAGGCAAGTCAGGGCTTGACTCGCCTCACGATTACATTCCCTGACGGTCGCCAGATCCGCAATGACAATGGGGCTATGCGTCTCAACCGTGGAACTCCTGTCACCTTTGATATTGTCAAGCGTGGAGATGTCTACAAGGCTGCTTCTGGATATGTGGCCCTCCAAGTCACAGGAACCCAGAGTTTCTTACGCCACGCAGGGTTTGTCTGCTGGGCCCATCCTTTCGCACCCAACAATGGAGACTTTGCGTGGCAGATCATTCCCTCTGGAAGTGGCTACCAGCTGCGCAACGAATATGGCTATGGAGTTGGTTTCGGACAACCCTCTCGTTCTTCTTATCTTGGGTATGACTCTGGAGTGGATCAGCTTAAGATTATGTCCTTCGCTGCTCCTTCTACCTGGACTGCGTGGCGCTTTTCGCCAATCCCTGCGATTGGTGCTGTGCTCACGCAGCAGAATGCCATCATCTTTGGGCCTTGGATTGGACCTCGGGGCAATGGTGAGATTCCCGCAACAAATACTTTCACCTTGAGTGATGGAACCAAAGTCTATGCAGGGTATGAAGCCCCGTATACGAAGATGGTGTCTCAGGGTGGTGTTGCGAAATACTATTCAGGCCCTGTGACTTCCTTCAGTGCAGCCTCCTGGAACTCCTATGCGAGCGCTGGAACAAACTACAAGCTGAAATTTGTCTAAAACACAGTAGAAGCATGGCATCCATTCGTGAGGCCTTTGAAAATGTTGATGCTCAGAGTGACTTTTACACTGAGCAGCAAGTTCGGTATCAGGAAGTTGAACCCAATCGGTTTCTTCCCGACAAGGTGAAGGGAAATCTTGGTCCTCGTATCGTCAATGATGCCTTGGCCCAGTTCCAGAAGTATGATCCCTACAGTGAAACCATTTCCAACAAGTTTTCTGCTGCGGGGATGAGTGAGATTCTCCAAGGAAAGGGGGATACCACGGAAGAAGAAGAGTATTGTCGCAGCTTTCAGGGTGTGGAGAGTCTTCCCAAAGTCATCGCTGATCAGGAACAGGACAAACTTCCGATTCGCTGTGGGTGGCGCTACAAACGATCCCCGGTGGGTGGTCGTCCTCTCGTCTCTCAGGGGGCTCTGGGAACCATCAATGGTCCTCTCAATGCAAAAGCCGATCCGTTAGGAGGTGGGATTGAATGGATCTGGGATCTGAAGAAAGCTCTGAATCGCCATGCAACTGACTATTTTTCTGCCTTACCTCCGACAGCAGATGGATTGCGAGCTGCGCAGGCTGCCTACCCCAATCTCTTGATTGGCTTCTGCACAACGACACGCCAGTTTATCATTGTGGACACTGCTGGAAATCCGGTTCGTGGCTTTTCTTGTGCTGCAGCCAATATTGTGCGGGATCCCAATCGCTTTCCCCAGCAAACGCAGACCGCAGCAGGTTCTTTGGCAACCCAAAATGCATCACAACTCACCACTTGTATGACGCCTGGGATTAACCCTTCGTTGGGTCGTGATTGCCTCCTCCAAGCGGTTCGCACACAGGGATGTTCCACCGATGGAACTTTGTATCAAGCGATTGAAGGAACAAAGGCCAGTGCTTCCACCTATAACACCTTTCTTCTAAAGCAACCCTCCTTTCAAACCTATCAATCCAAACAAGGTGGAAACCAAATCACAGCTGATCTTTTCCGCAAGGACCGTGGCACCTGGGAGATGGCCACTCGTGAAATCCAGAAGCTCTCTCAGAATGCGGCTGCTGCAACTGATCCTCTTGTGAAAGTTGCCGCTCGTGACTTATGTTTGGAGGCTGGAACCTTTGATGTCTATGATTTCTGTTCCGATCTCACGGACACAGCCCCTATCGACACCGTGGAGTTACGCTGCATTCAGAAACAGTGGCAAGAAGAGAATGGAAAGCCTGCGGGCCTTCTCTATCCGTCCAGAAAACCTCTCACGGGAGATCTCGCACGCTTGACCACTTGGGGAGCCTACAAGAATTTTGTCTCCCAACTGAGAGCCAAGACAAATAGTTCAGATCCTATTGAGCAGCGCAATGCCATCAAGGATTTCTTAGGGGTTCAGATCACAACCACAAGTGTAACACCCACAAACTTGGGTGCCACTGACAATAGTCCGTTTGGAGGCCTCCTTATGAGTGTGCCCTTACTGTGGTTAGACGCAAAGGATGGGTCTACTCTTACTATGGACAGTCAAAATCGTGTGGCCAGCTGGGTGAATAAACGTGTGGATTTGGGCATGCTCCTTCGACAGGGAATCTCCTCTACGGATCTGAGTTCTGTCATCTCTCAACAAAGCATTGCCAATCGTCCTACCTATGTCTCCCAGGGGTTCCCTGGGCTTCGCTTCAATGGAACCTCCAGTTTCCTGGAGATTGCGACTGTTCCTAATTTACGTGATATCTTCAATGTCCATACGATTTATGTTGTCGAACGGAGAGCCTCTGGAAAAGCTGTCAATCATTTCTTGGGAGGGACTGCTGTGGGTCAGTTCAATATGAACTTGATCACAGGATATCAGGGTCCCAGTTCACTCCGCTATACGAACTGGATGAATGACATGGATGTGAATGTAACAACCTTCCAAGGAAATCAAGAACCGATTCGCATATGGAGCTTCCGATTCTCTACTTCATCTGGAAGAGAAATCTATCTGAATGGAAGCTTGCTCAGGCGAGACTCCATGACGACACGCCTGGGAGGATGGGCTGGAGCAGCAATAGGCCGCTATGCGAACTTTTTTTATGACGGGACGATCCATGAGGTTATTATCTATCCTGTTCTTCATAATACTGAAGCTCGTCTGAAGACAGAAGGCTATTTGGCTCACAAGTGGGGTCTTGCAGATGCCTTGCCTGCAGGACACATGTTTAAGATGAATCCACCTTAAAGGCTTCTTGGGGTTCTGAAGAAGAATGAGTCGGCCCTGGCCTTCTGAGATTTCCAGTGTCTTTCTCCTTGTGCATCAACAAAAGGAGAAAGAACGATACGATAGATTAGTCCCTCATTGTTTGTCTCGTGGAATCCCTGCAGACAAGCTCCACTGTGTGGCTCCCACATGGGGATCTGAGTTGAAGTCAGACCAGATCTTTTCTGTCTACGATCCCTTTTGCCGTCAAGGAGTTCCCGTGTTCACCTTCAAGGCTCGGTGTTTGTCCAAAGGAGAGATTTCTCTGATCTTAAACTTTGCGTTGGCTGCGAAAACCGCTGTAGATCGCAACGATACAGCAGTCTTGATCTTTGAATCAGATTCATGGCTTCGAGAAGATTTTGTAGATCGTCTGTGTGACTTACTGGAAGATCTCAAAGGAAAGGAATGGGATTATGTAAGTCTGGGGGAAGGAGCTCGCACTCGACCTCCTGGATGTGAGCCTAGCCTCTATGCGAAAACCAAAGCCTATCCTCCCCCTCATCAGTTTGTCTTCCGCTGTACGGATTCTATGTTGTTCAAAGTCTCCTATCTCCAGAAGATTTTGACCACCTTGATTCCCTTTCGAGAGTGCTTGGATTGGGAACTCAACATTCAAACGATGGCCCACAAAGGAAAGACCTGGTGGGCAGATCCTCCGCTTGCAGAACAAGGAACTGCTGTGGGTCGCCAAGAGACAACCCTTATTGCTTAATCACAGCACTATCTTTCTTTGGGAGCCATTTCTGCTTGCCCGCATCAAACTCGGCTTCTGCACGGCCCACAGGCTTCGAGAAGGTGAGATCCTCCGGTTTGTAAATCAAGAACTCAGAGACCTTTCCTTGTGCATCAGGCACTGCTGAAATGACATATTCCGTTCCCTTGATTCCAATCTTATACTTAATCCGTTTGGCTGCTGCTGCCTTGGGAGCCACAGGAGGAAGAGCTGGTTTTGGCACAGGAGGAGCAGCAACAGGAGCAGGAACTCCTTCCTGGGGTGCGACGACAGGAGCCTCAGCAGCCATAGCAGGAGCAGCTTCTTCTTCCTTCTCCTCTTCAAAGCGCAACTTCGCATCCTCCGCTTTGATTCTCTGAATCTCCTTCTCAGGCACCTTGAACAGGTCCCCAATCTCGTCATGTTTGCTGGTCTCAATATCTCGCTGCAGATTCGGATGATACAAGAAGTCTCCTTCATTGCCTAACAAGCGGCAGACATAGGTTCCATCTCTATTTTCCTTGTAGTTCAACAAACAGTCAGCAGCTGCTGTCTTCATAATCACAGTGAGGTTTGATACCAGCTTCTTCTTGCGTTCACTAATGTAAAACAAGCGTTCATCACTCGTCATCGCATATTCTCCCTTGGTACTGCTGACACGCAAACCGAAGCTTTCTGCTGTCGCACGATCCATGGAGTCCCGATTCCAGATCTCCTGGGGAATCGCCCACTTCATCCGCTCATTCTCTCTCGCATTCCCCAATGCATCTTGTGCGACCTTGTCAAAGACAGACACATAGGTGTAAATGCTCACATTTCGCTCCTTGAGAGGTAACTCTTGGTGCGAACAGATACGAACCGCACGGCCCTTCACTTGCGCCATACGCACATCATTCCAATACGGTTCCATAATGTGAACACCACGCACATTTTTCAAGGAAAGACCCTCGGCACCCGCTGCTGTGATACAGAATACACGGCACAGCTGGCCTTGCTTATTTCCAATCTCTTCTGTGAAGCCTGACTCCTGAAGCACCTGTGCAACCTTGGGGGGTAACTCGCTGAACTTCGCATTGAAGACATCAATGTTCACCTTGCGGATATTCTCATCTTCACCTCCTGTGAACAAGATAAAGCGAGGTGTAGGATCAGCAGGTCCCTTGCGGAAGGAGGCCTCTGTCGCTTCATCGAACTGAAGCTGTCCATCCCGAGACACAATCCGAATCGGTGCATATCCATTGGCTTCCATCACAATCGTAAAGAGACCGATTCCTTCCATACCCAAGAACTGACTGTAGACTAAACTGCTCCCTGGGAGAGACCCGATTGTCTCCAACATTGTCTTGTATTTCGGACTCCAGCGCTGAAGAGGACTGGGTTTGCTAGGATCGGATGCATCCACAAGTTGAAGCTTCGATCTTCCTAAGGTTCGTAGACACTCTTTGGATCGATCAATCGCCTGTTGATAGGTTTCTCCAGGCAACATGTTGGCCAAGCAGCGTTCTTGTTCCTTGGAGATGGGACCTGTGGGAGCCTCGGTCTCTTCTGGACCAGCCAAGACAACTGCTCCTTCTCGTAAAAGAGCAAACCGATCCTGAATCTCTTTGACAACAGCCTGGATTTCTCCTTCTGATTTTCCTGCGTCCCGCAACTCTTTTTGTTTGGCTGCAATCTCCTCCTCTTCCTGTTTGACTGTGAGATCCTCATCTTCCTTCTGCGCTACCTGAATCGCTTGGCTTTCCTCTTGCGCAGCGACAGCCTCTTCCTCAGAAGATCTCTCTAACGCAGAGGCTTCAGGAGCTTGTTCATCTCCTGTGATGGTTTCTGTGATACCTCCTTGCTCATTTGATTGTTTCAGTTGCGCAGCAGAGACAGGTCTTGGTCTTGTGAATCCATCAGGAAAGACAAAGTTACACGCTTGACGAGACGCCATACGATAGTTTTGTGAGGAGCTGAGTTTCTTCAACTCTGCCTCATCTCCCCTCCCTTCAGGCACTCCCTTGTCTTTTTTCTTTTTCTCTTCCTGATTGATCTCCTGGAGGCGAATCGCAATGTATTTGCGCTGCTGGTCCAAGGACATGGGAATCCGCAAGACTTTATCTTCCTTAATCTCAGGCATCAAGTCCTTTCGGGACCCTTTGTAATAGGAAATCAATCCACTCAACCGCTTGAGTAACACCTGCTCATTGATAAGACTCACTCCATCAGGTCCCACAAAGCGACCCTTGAAGGAATCATCCATCTGCGTAGCGGTAAATGAACTTTCACCCATGACAGGCAGCAAAGGTTCAGGCCGCTCTTTGAACGAAATCGCATAGGGATATTGGGGCTCAACACTCTTGACTGCTTTCATCACACAGGCAGTGAGAGCAGCCTCCTTTTCTTTGACCGTTGCCAAAGGCTCTGTAGGAGGAATCCGCTCAACCCCCAACTGTCCTTGAATCTTGCGATAGCCCTCGGGTAAAAAGGTGAAACTACATTCAATGCGCTGATTCTGATCCTCAATCACAATCTCAAAGAAATCTACATGAGGACAGAAGTTGGAGGGATCTTTTCCATCGGCCATGTCTGTCAAGGCTTTCTGAATCTGTTGTTTTGCACCCACTTTCTTAATGACATCTGTAAGAAGACTTGTCTTGTACACAAAAGTATATCCATGAAGAACATTTGCTAAGATTCCAAGCTCCTCTGGAAAGTTAATCAAAGGGGTTCCTGACAATCCAACTATCTTTGTATTCTTGGCCTGGGTTAAGAGTCTATAGAAGAGATACCCACGCTTGTAAGTGGTTGTTCGTTTACACAACTTAGGTTTCCACTTGTCCGCTGTAATCTGATCAGGATCCAAGTATTTCGGATCTCCAGTCCGCTCCGCTTCTGCCTGCCCCACCGTCAACTTCTTCAGATAGGGATCGATTGTTCCTTGCATCAAGCGGATCAAGTTGTGAATCTCATCCACAACAATCACAGAGTTGTCAAAGACACCCTCAGGGCCTTCACGACAGGCCCAGTCCTGCAACTGGGTAGAAGAAACACCGTTGTAGCTGATAAACCAGATGAGACCATTCTTGCCCTTCTTGGGATCGGGATCGTACACAAGTGTCTCATAAATCTGCTGACGGATTTCTCCTTGCTGGGTCGGAGTCAACTTGCTATAGTTTTCTTCTGAGGCAGGGCGAGTCAAATCAGGAATCCAGATTGTCAGAGGCTTTCCTCTGCGTTGTCTCAAATAGCTCTCCGGAATCTGTAAGACAGATGTCGCAAACAACCAGAGTGCGTTCGGGCCATCTGAGACTCTGTACTCATGGGGTGTCCAGACATTCTTCAGACGGAAATGACGGAATCCGCAAAAGGTAATCTGCTGAATGAAGTTCTTCCGCAAGGAGAAAGGTGTCATCACAATAATGCGCTTCTTGCCACCTGAGGACAACAAGGCTTCTGAAGCAGCAATGGCTGTACAGGTTTTTCCAGACCCTAATCCGTGATAGACCAGGACACCACGATACGGGGTCATATACGAAATATAATCACGAACAAACTTCTGGTATTCATAGATCTGCGCAGCATCAGATCCTCCTCCTAAAACAGAACACGCATTGGGATCTAACTTATCCATGGCTTTCAACATATAGCGACGGAACTTGTCATAAATAAAATATCCAAAGGCACGGCGAGTCGGAGGGATAAATCCAGTCTGCTTGGGAAGCTGAACAGGATTCTTCTTCTTGTCCTCATAGGTTCCTGGTGTATACGCACTGTCTGTTGTCACCTCGTAGGGAGATTTGGCCATTTCTGCATCGATAGGTTTGGCCAGTGCCTCGTACGGTGTTCCCTCTAAGGTTTTGGCTCTGACTGCTTCCAAGGCTTCTGCCTTTGCTTCCAACTTCTCTTGTACTTTCGTGGCTCGTTTGCTGTGGGTTTTGGCAGCTGTAAACAGATCTTGGAGAAACTGTAAATCCTCATTCAAAGGAGTCCCTCCTGCGTCATAAGGGCCCATTCCTGTGATGGTTGTGAGGCCGATCTTGGATCCTCCAGGAAACAGTGGGGTCAACATGGCCAATCCTCTCTCCGCTTGTTTCCTTGCCTCAGGATCCGCACCCACAGGCAAGAGTGTTGTGCCATCCTCAAAGGTGTAGACAAAGGGTTGCCCTTCTGTGGTGGGAGGGGTTTCCTTCATTGTGTGAAGCCCTTTTTTCTGCTTGGTCAAGGCTGTAAGAGACGCTTCCAACTCCAGGAGGACTTTCGCTGTTTCATCTGTCATCAAATCCAACAAGGCAGCCTTCTTTTCCCGCAGAGCAATACGAGGCTTGTCTTGTTTGTATTTGGGAGCATACGCAATCAAACGAAGGAGACTCTGATAGTCTTTCGCAATAGGATCTGTGCTTCCCGGAGCTAACTTTCCTTCTCCCAGAATCGACATCATCCGAATGCGCAACGATGGAAACAAAGGATCCAAAGCAGTAAGCTTTGCCTCGCTGAGTGAAGCTGACTCTTCAAAGCCCAAGCCATCTTCAATCCGATAGAGAGTTCGTTTGTCTTCTTGAACACCTTCCGATGTCAATCCAGTTCCTTCCTCCAAGTCCAATCCAGCAAACTTTCTCTCCTCCAACTGGTTTCCAAGTTCAATCAAAGTGTCTGCGATCTCGTCTGTCATGCGACGCTTGACAGCAGCGTCAGCATAGCTCAGTTTTTTCGGTTTCATAGCTTCTCCTAAGAACTCTTTCCCAATCGGGGGAAGAACGACTTGAGAGGGTTGCGCAACGACAGGTTTCGGTGCTGCAAGAGGGGGAGGAGGAGGAAGAGCTGCTGCTTCCGCTTCTACAGCTTCCTGTTCCTCTTCTTGTTCTTCAGCTCCCTCTCCCATGAGAGGAGCAAACAAGCGTTCTTGGGCTGTTAATCGTCTCCGCTCAGGTCGGATGCCGGGAACGGCAGCCGATGACGCAGTAAACATTCCACGACGAGGTGCGACACTTGCGAAGCTCGGAGCTGCAGAACGGTCTTCTGCCTTGGGAACTTCAGCAGTGGGAAGCACAGTGAGTTGTGCATCTGCTGGAGCCGTCGGCTTGGGGTCTAAGGCAACTGTCACTTTCAGCTTTCCCTTAAACAGTTTCGGGGGTTGTGGCTTGACCCCTGCTGTGGCGGGTTTCTCCGACATTCCTTCTAGGATCTCAGGTCTTTTCCTTCGCAATGTTTGCGAGAGCAATCCGACTCGCTTCTTGCTCCGCAACTTGCTTGTTCCGAGCCGTTGCTGTTGCGATCACAGCTCCACTTGGATCTAAAACACCCATCGTAAAAATACGGTCGTGAGGAGGGCCTACCACTTCCACCTCTTTGTACTTTGGAGGCTGATGATATTGGGCCTGGAACCAGCGGAGAAGCTGATCTTTGTAGTTTGTATCATCTGTGATGAGATCTACAAAATCGATATGTTCTTCAATCACTGCACTCAAAAAGTTTCGAACTGACATGTCTCCTCGCCCTTTTCCATCATCATCATGCTCAAAGAGAGCTCCCAGCCACGCTTCAAACATTGAGCCTAAGATTCCAAGATTCTCTCGACCACTGCAAACATTTTCAACATGGCGACTTATCACTAAAAAAGGAGCTAAGCCGATTTTGATTGCGAGCCGTCCAAGCATATTGTTATTCACAATGCGAGTCCGGATGCGTGTAAAGAATCCTTCGCCTTCTCCTTTGTATCGACGAGCCAAATACAATCCAATATTGTTGCCTACAAATCCATCTCCAATAAACTCCAACTCTTCATTGTCTGCTTCTCTGAGAGGAAGACAATTCGGAGGCCGTTCAGCAACAATCCACTTTTCACCGGATTGCGCCCACTGGTCAGAGCGATCCACATACGACTTGTGGACACAGGCCTGCTGAAAGACATTCACACGCCGAAGCTTTCCTTTCCATCCATATCGTTTCAAAATCTGGAGCACATCTGATTCCTGAATCACCTTGTTGTTTGGATTCCATGGATTGAAGAGCTTCTGCGGTGAGGATCCCTCGGCTTCCATTCTACAATAGCTTTGCGGTACGGGTTTAGGCAAGGGAAACCTTTCCTCTTATCAGAAGATGGAGTTTCAAGTCCTGAACATCGTGGGAGAACAAGTGAGTTTTGTTCCCACAGGGCTCTCTCCCCAAGAAACAGCCATTGTGGAGTTTGACAAGATGTACCGTCCCGAGGGACTCTCCGAAGAACAAGCTACAGTTCTCAAGAATACAATGAAAGCGATTTTTGCCAAGCAGCCCCTCACGAAGGCAAATGCAAGCACAGGAGAAGAATCAGACGAGACAACACGAGACCCCTTTCCTCCCTGTGATGAAGTTGCAAAAGATCTCGTGATCCAAAGTTTGCTTCATCGGAAACAGCTTCTCGAAAGCCAACTGTATGAACTTGGAATCATCTTATCTCCGAACCAGCTCAAAACGAAGATTCTCGAGTTAGAACAAACAGGAAAGCTCAATACTGCTCTCAAAACAGGCCAAGAATCTCTTCTCAAAGGGGCATCCACACTCTTAGAAGAAACCCATCTGACGCACTGGAGAAACTTGACGAAGTTCATTAAAACCTTTGAATCGAGTCCTTCCTGCGTGAGCCTAGGCGACTTATCTTACAAAGATATTGTCTTAGATCTTACCGATGAGAAAATCCAAGAGCTTTTGAAGCAGTTCGTCTTTTTCTTACTCCAAGGCAAGCATCCTCTGAAAGACTACGAGGGTACAGATCCTACTTCCCCTGCGTTCATTGCTCGTCTGCAAAAGAAACCGTTAGGAACGAAGTTTGGAAAGTTCTTAGAAACCTACAAGGCGAATAAGCTTCCGATTCCTCCTCCGATTGCAAAAGTCTTACAGGCCACAGATCTAGATCCCGCTGCCATGGCACAGGCCATTCAAGATGCGATTGATGCAGAACACAAACGGATCCTTGCGGAGATCAAAGCCAAGTTCATTCCTGAAACAGATCCTATCTGGTCAACCCTATCAGAATCTCCAACTCTTCTTGAACTCGTGGATCGCTTGCGAGAGAGACAACTGGAAGCGGAAGATGAAATCAAAGCGCTTCAACAACAGATCCTTCAACTTACGCAACAAGTGAAAGCCTGTGAACAGGCGAAAACAGCTCTGCAAGCGGACCAGGCACGGGCGCAAGCTCGGATTGCCGAGTTAGAAGAGGATGAGAAGAAAGAGCTTGTAGATGTGAATGAAGAATATGAGCGTCGGATTGCTGAGTTGGAGAAACAGATCCAAGAGCTCACAGAAGAAAAGGAGGCGACACAGACGGAAATCGATCGCTTGACCTTTGAGAATCAGGATTTGAAAGGGGAGATGTACAAATATCGTGATCAGATTGAGGACTTAGAAGCGTTGAATCGAAAAGCAAAAGAGGATCTTGATGCGTTGCGAGCAGAGCATGCTGCTTCCTTGGCAGCTGCAGAAGCTCGTGTGGGAGAAAAGGAAGCGGCTCGTGCTGCTGCGGTTGCGGCTGCAGAGGATGCAACAACAAAGTTAGCGACAACCACAACAGAACTTGCCTCTACAAAAGCCTCCTTGGAATCAGCAAACAAACTCGTCGAAACAAAAGAGCAGACGATTTCTGAGCTTACAAAGACACTTGCAGAAAAAGATGCTGCGCTTGCTACAACCAGAGAGGAACTCTCAAAGAAAACAGCAGAAGCAGCGCAAGTCGCAGCGCAGCTTGCGGAAACGCAGTTGCGCATGGGGTCTCTTACAGAACGCATTGGTGAGATTGAGACAACGCTTCAAGGAGCACAGAATGTTGCTGGAGAGCTCATACAAGACATAACGGAAGCAGACGAGGAAATCGCTCGTCTTACTGAGGAACTCAATGCAGAGAAAACCAAAGCAGAGGATCTTCAAACGCAGTTGAACAAATGTGAGGAGGAAAAGAAAGTGCTCCAAGGCCAAGCTTCCGCAGATACGAGAAGTGCTGCGGAACTTGCAGGAAAGTTGCGTGCTGCTGAAGAGGAAAAAGGCGCAGCACAAGCTCGTGTGGATGAACTTGCAACGAGTGTGAAACGCTTAGAAGGACAACTCGCAGAAGAGAAAGCAGCGAGGGAGCGATCTCAAGCAGAGACCTTGGTTCAGAAAGCAAGAGCAGATGCGGGAGATCAAACAATAGCAGAGCTGACAGAAGAAAGCAAGCAAAAGGATGAGACAATCGCCGCAGCCACGGGCCGTGTTGAAGATGCTGAAGCCAAACGCAAGCAAGCAGAAGATGCGTTAGTTGCCACGATTCAAGAAAAAGATGCAGCGATTACGAAAACTAAAGAGGAGTTGGAGACCCAGTTCAATTCGGCATTGCAAGAAACAAAAGAGGAGTTTGAAGCCACACTCAAATCTCAGCGGGAGGCGTTGGAGCAAGAACTGGGAGAGGCCTCTCAGAAAACGCTTGCCGATACACAAGAGAGCTATGAGGCAGCTCTTCAAGCTCAAAAAGAGAGATATGAAAAGGCTCTATCCGTGGTACAGCAGATGGCAACTTGGATTGATTCTGGTGCAGACGGAGATGTTACAGAAGTTGTGAGCGTGGATCCCGATACGATTCAGCGAGATGCATTGGGATCGATCCTGACAAAACTTCAGGAACAAGGAGCAGGTCCTGTTTCTCCCACGGTGTCTCGTTTGAAAGATTCTACGATCAACTTGTGTTACATGGTCTTCCTTGTGAGTTTCTTATGGCAAACGAATCTTCGGGATCCTGAGTCCTCTCCCACCTATACACAGACCAAACTGATTGAAAAGATTCTCAGTGACACCTTGAATGGAGGAAATAAGCCTACAAAAGAAACATGGGCGTCTCCTGCGGGAGTCAAGAAACCCTATGAGTTTCACATGGGATTCTACGATACGATTGTGTCTCTGTCTGGAAGCCCAAAGACACGAGGCGAGTTTGGAGGACATTTACAACAACCCCGAGACATTGTCAGGCGCCTTCTCAGTTTGTTTCATACATTGGCTCGTGCCTTGGAGTCCCCTCCGAAAGAAGGAACACTTGTCTCCTTGACGGAAGTTGACAAGGCCTACTTGAAAGAGTTCTTGAAGCTTCTGAAAAAGTTTAGTGCAAGCTACAAGGAGGCTCTTGCAGATCCAACTCTGGACCCTGAGACACAGTTAGGCAGTCTGGCGTCTACCGCTTTGAAATCCCATCAACCTCTTGTGAATCCTTCTGTTCTTCAGCGCTATGTCAATCTAGAAGAAAAAGGTGTGCGCATCTTTCCAACAAAGCCTGCTTCCGGAGCAGGCGCTGAAGGAGAAGATCCTACACAGTTGAACTACGCTGTTCTCTTTTACGCATTCCTTGTTGTGATGCGTGATTTCTTACACCATACCGAAGGTACAATTAGTAAGCAATGCCCTCTTCCTCCGTTCCTACACACCGGTCTCAAGAAATGAGATCTGTCCCTGTTGTGAATCTGGGTCTAAAAGCCAAGTATTCATTTTACAGCACGCTTGTCTTTTTTCTTGTCGCAAACCCTGAGACGTTCCGTCTAACGCAGCGTCTTTTGGGAGGATTTCTTACGATTGCGTCTGAAGGAGGATGTCCCACAGCGCCTGGATTTTTCCTCCATTCCTTTGTCTTTTTCCTCATTTTGTGGGGCATGATGTTGTTCCCCAGAGATCCCTAAACCGTCGTTAAACCGTCGTTTTACGACCGGGTTTAAACTTCAAACTCTTTCAAATGCGCTTCTATCGTGGGACCATAGCTCACACCATAGATGTCTTTATTCAGAGCACATTCCGCAAGCACTGCTGAAGTATGGGGTGGGTGCCCTTTTGTAAGAGCTGTCGCATAG
>JACCDW010078393.1_pt1 | contig 16918 bp, 15 predicted proteins | sample 7449781 | NCBI WGS metagenome assembly JACCDW01 (sample SAMN15323449, study PRJNA562643) | freshwater metagenome | isolation source: river surface water | place: USA:Blue River Watershed | collected 2017-08-18
CTTGGCTAAACATTATTCGCTGGAAACTAGAAGGATCCTCATCAAGTAATAAAATTTCTTCAGCACCATCTAAATGAATTTTGCCGAAATTAAATGGTTGTCTTGAACCACTCCCTATCCCTGCCGTGTAATAATAACAAGAATCAGTTACAAATACATCGTTAAATATTGCAAAGGTATCTTGAAACGTGTACACCTTTTGAAAATTTTGTTGCGCCTCGATTTTAGAAAAAATCAAACTACAAAAAATGAATATATAATGCGTAAGTTTCATGTGACTATTCCCAATAAACCGATACAAATTATTATTTACTAAATTAACTAATTATATCCCAGTAAGCATACATGCCGGGATTTTTGTTTTTATAGATCATTGATTTAATTTCATTTTGCATAGATAATTGCTTTAAAATAGAAAAAGCACCCTCCAATTAGGGCGCTTTATTTTACCTTTTCTTTAATTTCTTTAAGTTAATTTTATGATTAAATGTAAAAATATGAATCGTTTTATTGGATTTATCATTGTGTTTTTGGCAAGTGTTTCAGTTTTTGGTCAATCCGATTTAAAAACGAAGTCAGCAGAGCTTGAAGCACTTAAATCAAAGGAGAAGGATCTGGTTGGTGAAATTGAAATTCTAAAATTGGCTGAGTTACGTGGTATGATGAAATCTGCCGGATATCCAACCGGTAAAAGGGAATTAGAAATTATTGAACATTCAGGAATGACATTGGGTTTTGATTGTAAATATAATATGGCCTCATGGAGTTTTCATATGCTTACTCCCGATGTTTCATTTGGAAATGTATCACGGTCTAATGATTTTAGAGTAGATGAAAAAGTAAAGTGTAGCAGTGCTGTTGAAGCTGATTATTTCCTAAGAACAGAAAATCCTGATGGGACTTATTCTTATGATGGTTTTGGATTTGATCGTGGTCATTTGGCTCCTTCTGCTGATTTCAGATGGTCTGAAACTGCACTGAGTGAATCGTATTATTACAGTAATATGACGCCACAAAGAAAGGAATTTAATCGTGAATCTTGGGCTGATTTGGAAGGACTTCTTCGTTCGGTTGTCGACCAGGAGAAAAAAACATTCTACATTCTGACAGGTCCAGTTTTAAATGAAAGCTTACCTATCATCGAGCGTTCTGTAAACCAGTTACGAATCCCACAATTGCACTATAAAATAATAGTTGATTTATCACAGGAAAAACCAAGGGGAATGGCTTTTTTAATGCCAAATACGAAATGTGAAGGTAGACTAAGCGAATATGTAGTAAGTATTGATAGTATCGAGAAATTGACCGGTCTTGATTTTTTTCCTTCAATCGATGAAGCACTAGAAATGCAGATTGAATCAAAATCTGATTTCAATAATTGGATGACGCAACGAAATTCCGTGGATGTTGAACCATTAAGTCCTTTTGAATTACCCAAGGATTATTTTAACACGCAACAGGCAGCATCAAAAGTAGGAACTACAGTTTCTATTATTGGTAAGGTTGTAAGCACGAAGTTTATTCCTAAATCACAATCTACATTCTTGAATTTAGATCAATCTTTTCCAAACCAAATATTCAGTATTACTATTTGGAAAAATGGACGAAGAAACTTTAGCTACAAACCTGAAGACGAATTGAAAGGAAAATATATCAGTGTTACTGGAAAAGTAGAATTGGATAAAAATGGTATTCCTGCAATAAATGTCATTAAAGAGGAGCAGATTCAAATTTGGGATGAGGAAGTTGAAAAATAAACTTGGTATGTTTTAGCTTTTCTTTCTCCTGTATTTACCTCTTGTATGATAGTAATACCGTGAACGATTTTGGTTTTTGATTGCGTTTTTATCAGTGCTTACATTTTTACGAACGTGTCCTTTTCTGAATTTACCGGTTCTTGTAATGGTTGGCTTCACGTAAACACCACCTGCTTTATCTGATTTTTTGAAATCACAGGAAGGAATGGAAAATGTGAGGATACCAAATGAAACTATGAAAAGTAAGTTTACCAAACAACCTCGTGATGTTTTATTATATACTTTGTTGTATGCTGCTTTCTTTGGATCTGTAAACCAACCAAACCCTTTAGGTGCCTTAAAACCTAAATTGTGTCGCACAACTCGTTTCCACGACGTGCGTGCTGCAATTCGCTTGGTTAGGGATGGTATGCGTAAGCCGAATTTCATATAAAATTAGAATAATTTCAATTTAAGTTAAAAAGCATTTATCTTCTAATTATTTCTAATAGGTAATCATCTGGACTATCAAATTTACGCTCATAACCCGGCGTTTGACGTATTTCTAATATATGTTTCGCACCTCCTTCGGCATATTCACTTATAACAGTTAGCAATCTTCTAGAGTTCAAAAAATCATCAGCACATTTTGCCTCAATTTTTCCAATTGCCATTAGTAATAGAGCATGGGCAATTGACTCAGAACCATTAGTAATCATCTGAAATTGAAATGAAGATTGATGTGGTAAATCAGCACCCTCCTCTCTTTTATCATTAATTAGTCCAATAATTGCTGCCCAAGCATAAACTTGCCAATACTTTGAAAAGAATTTATCATCTTTTTTGGTTAAGGATTCTTGCTTTCGAGCGAACATGTCTCTAATCTGCTCAACATAATTTCCATAGTGAACATTTCTTTTATTGATCTCGGTAAATAGCTTTTCCATTATTTTATTGTATTAATGTATGTTTTTTTGTTCGTTCTTGAGTCCTCACCTTCATTATCTATTAGATCATTTCTTAATTCATAATATTTACTGATTTTTGCTTTTTCAATGAATTTTTGTTTTTCATCCTTGGATAGTTTGTTATAGTCTTTCGACATGATAATAATTTGGTTAAATGACTCTGAAAGATTCTCTGTTAAGAACAGCGTATTTTCATCATCAAATTGAGATGTAGGAGCATCTGCTAATAAAGGGAATGAACGATTCATTTTCTTTTCACTTAATGACAAAAAAGAATTAGCTACAGCTAATTTTTGTGCAGTTAATTCGGCTGTATTTAAATTAGTTAATTGTTTTTTAGTTGTTTTATCAATAATCCGAACTCCTCTATCAATTTCTATTTCACCTTGAGTATTTCCTCCCAAATATTTTGAATACAATACATTACTTTCCTCTGTTATTTCGGTGATAAGTTGATCCAATGCTACTTTCTTTAATTGAGAAACGGCCTCATTGATAACTTCAATATACTTTTTAGCTTGAATTTCAGGGATTTCATCTGAATCCTCCATTGGAATAATTTTAGCCTTCCTATCTAATAATTCAATTAATCGTGACTCTTCATGTTTCTTATCGTTTTCATATGAAATTAATTTGCGATCAGTTGAGGATTTACTTGAATTCAAACTTCTGATTTTACTAAGTATTTGGTCTGCTGTGGAATAACCTGTATTAATTTCCGAATCGTCTGAAACACCAAAGTCTGAATATAAATTATCTCTTTGAGTAAGTAATTTTTTTCTTTGGGCTATTAATTTCTCAATTTGAGCATCATTTTCTTCCACTTCCTCAGAAATGCTAGGTAGTTCATTTAATATATTCCGCTTAAAACGATTAAGTTCGGTAAAATTATCAGATAGGATTTTCTGAATTTGATTTGCCCTGAAATCCTCCATTCTGGCTTTTAGTGCTTCATAAGCAGGAGTATCTTCAGTTACTTCTCTTTCGCAAATATAACAGATATGATCATCAAGCATTTTTTGAACATACTCGGGACCAGGTAAAGTTATAGGAACAGGATTTTCAGATTTTTGGAAAGTTTTTATTTCCTTACTTAATAAATCAAGATTTGATGAAGAGGCTTTTACCAAAGAATCACATTTGTTAAGCATCCATTTTGAAATAAATTTTTCCTTTCCAAACACAGATAAATGATCAATTTTGTCATTAACGTTTTTTATTTCGTACTCTAATTTGTTCAATTTTGCTTTTAAAGATGAATATTTATCATATCCTTTTAATTTGTCTTCTTCTTTCAAAATTGCTTCAGAAAGATTAACCATCTCATTCCTACAGTCTATAATATTATTCTCATAATTTGAAATTCTCTTCTTAACAAAATCAATTTCTGAATTCAAATTTTCTTGTTCAGATGTGAATTTTTTCTTCTTTTTAAGTTCGTTATCAATTTTCTTTTCTATACTACTTGACGAGCTTTTAGTGATTTCTACTAAATTTTCATAAATTGGAAAATATGAAATTTCCTTGATTGCATAATTTAAAGTTGATGGGTTACTAAAATCGTATAATTCATCTACCGTTTCACCCTGAAACCACATGAATTTTCTAATACTAACTGGAAAAATAAGATCTAAGAACCATCTATGTTCGCCACGTTCCAAATAAATGGTTTCACCATCCTTTACATACCATATTTGAAGTTCTGGCTTTGAAATCTGAATAATATCTTGATTAGTCTTTTTGAATTTTACTTCTTTCTCAAAGTGATAATCAACTACTTCGCCTCTTATCTCTTCATTTTCATGAAATTCGGTTGATAATACGATCTTAATTGCAGATTTTAGTATTTCATCATCCTTAGCATTTGCAATTACAAAATCAGGAAGAGTTAGAACTTTGTCTGCAGATTTCCATTCTTTTCTTGATGTATCCTCTTCTTTATCAACATAAATAGAGTTGAAGAATGTCCAATGGAACGCATTAAATAAATGCGATTTACCTCCTGAGTTTTTTGCGGAAACAATATTTAATCCTTCCTCAAATTCGAAATTCTCAATTCCGACGTAACAGAAAAAATTCTCAATTTCAACATTTTTTATAATCATTTTAATTCATTTTAGTTCTTAGATGGTTGATTAAATAGTTTTCAAATTCACCCCTAGCCTTATCAACTAAATCAGGATTAGATTTGAATTTCAATAATATGTCAAAAGCTTTTTCAAGCACTTCCTTATCTAATTCTTGATTTTCAACTTTTTTTAAAAGATTTTCGTTTTTTAAAGAATTTCTAAATTCTTCACGTAATGAGTCATTTAATGTTTTCATGATTTATAATTTTCAAGTTCTTTATTTGCAAGATCATAAATGTCAATATCCATCTCATAACAAAGAGATTCAAGGCTATTTAAACATGAATCTTTATTTTCTGATAGGACAGAGAAATTAACTAGTCGCCTTAATTCAGACAAAAAGATATTTTTTTCAATTTTCTTCAATCGATCATCAGTATCTGTGTGATCAATTACTGGTTTCACAATTAAGTCATAAATTATGGCATAATCCTTTCCTTCATATTTTCTCAGAACACGGCCTCTTCTTTGAATGTATTGTCTAGGGTTTCCTGTTGATGAACAAAATATGGCATACTTAGCTTGAGGTATATCTACTCCCTCATCAAGACATTTCATTGCTAATAATGCATCTAATTTATGATCTTTGAATTGATTTAAAATTTGATCTCTATTTGTTGTTTCACCTGTGAATTTAGCCATCTTCAAACCATATTTTTCATACAAGTTTTTGAGGTAAACATCAATTAAATTTTTATTCAATGTTATTTCTTCCTCCGAAGGGCTCTCATCTGAATTGGAATAATCAATTTCTATGCCCTCAGGCACATAGATAAATGCATCTTTAAAATTTTCAACTCCTATTTCTTTAACAATAGAAATTAGAGATCCAACTTTTCGAGCAGCTTTATGAATAACATTTTTTCTTTTTATCAATAGATTATTTACGTAATCTGACTCTCTGTATTTACCAGTTTCAGGATCAATATATTTAGATAATTCCTTGCTTATTTTTAAATACTCATCTTGTTCAGACTGCTCAAGGCTTACTATTTTAGGATAATAGTAGTATTTCGTAAGTATTTTATTTTCAATTGCTGTTTTCATGTTATACTCAAAAGTATATTCGTCTTCTGTTGTTGAAAAGAATTCAGAAAGTACTTTATTTCCCTCATCGTCAAATTGTCGTTCAGGCGTTGCAGAAAGGCCAATTCTAGTTTCAATGTAACTTGGCAATACTTTTAAGAAACCAGGAGAACCCATTGTGTGAGCTTCATCTGCAATTAAAGTTAATTTAGAGTAGTCATTTTCAAAATACTCTTTGAAAATGGATTGAAAATTAACACCTCTGAAAGTAGCATATGTAGTAATAATTGCATAATCAACTTCTCTATTAAAAATTATATTCTTACCAATGCTTTTTAACTCATCCTTCCATTTTGGATTATTACTCGAACAAACTAAACAATTTTGAAAATTAAACTTCTTAACTACTTCATCTTTCCATTGATTTGCTAATGCTGTCGTTGGAACTAATACAACAAATTTGTAATATCCGTTTATTTTGAATACGTTTAGAACACAATTCAAAGATGTAATTGTCTTACCTGTTCCTGTAGCCATTGCAAATAAACCTTTACGATTATTTTTTATCCAATTTTCATATGCATTAATTTGATATTCCCTAGGACCCTCAGGGTAAGGAAATTTTGGAGTGCGTGTTATAATATCAATTTCTTCATGTAATTTGGAGATTGTCTTCTTAAGAGCAGGATTCGAGACAAGACTCATTTTTTTCTTTAGAAGTTCATCCTCCTGTACTAAAAGCTCGTTCAGGTCTTTTTTACCAAAACGATCTTTTAAAACCACTTCAATATCGTTTACGTTTAAGTATTCAACGTCATCATCACTTTCTGCAAAATATTGATCAATTATTTTGAGTTGTTTCTTTATTAATTTATTGGATCGTCCATTTTCCCAACTTAAAAATGCTTCTAATTCCTCTAGATTTTCAGAAAGTCCAAAAAGCGTAAAATTACATGAGGCTTTGTAACCAATAGAATCTTGACCATCCGTAAATACACCAGATTTGTAATGAGCAATTCCTTTTCCATTTTTTGGTTTTATAACCTTTATTTCAATTCGCTTTTCAGAAATCAAATATGCTAAGCACTCAAAAAAATGAAGATCATATTCGTCTAACACCTTTCCAAGGGTTACGACATCCGACAAGTCGAATACCTTTAATGATGAACTCTCATTTGCATTGGAGACGGCTTGCTTATCTTTCTCTGACAATAAATGGTTTATAACCATTCGCATTTTTCCATCTCGACTTATAAACGTTGCAAATCCAACTGATAATAAATTGATTGCAGAAGAACTGAAATACCCAAGGAGTAAGTTGAATTCTGTACTATTGGATAATCCATCCAAATAGAATTGTAGTGGTTCATTTTCTGAACCAGTTTTATAATCTCTATCCGGTGACCAATCGCAATCTTTAAGCATAGCTGTTGTTAGGTTGAATTACTTTTATTATTTCTTTTAATACAGCATGAATTTCATCCATCGTATTGTATTTGCCTAATGAAAATCTGATAGATCCAAATGCCTGGTCCTCATTCAAATTCATTGCTCGAAGAACGTGAGATGGTTCAATTACTGATGATGAACATGCAGATCCGTTTGAAACCGCAACAGTTTTCATTCTACCAATCATCATATTCGCATCTTGACCTTCAAAACATACGTTTGTAGTGTTGTAAGCTCTAAATGTATTGTGGCCATTCACAAAAGTTCCTGGAAGTTTAATGAGTTCGTTTTCTAAATGATCCCTTAGTAATTTGATTTGCAGTTTGTTTGTGTCCATTTCACTTTCTGCAATTTCACAGGCTTTTGCTAGAGCAATAATACCAGGGACATTTAATGTTCCACTTCTTAGCCCAAATTCATGCCCACCACCATGCGTTTGTGCAATAATCTTTGATTTTCGAGCACTTTGTCTTACATACAGAGCACCTATTCCTTTTGGTGCATACATCTTGTGACCACTGAAACAAAGCAGGTCAACACCAAGTTGTTCAACGTTTACAGGAAGTTTTCCAACTGCCTGAGTGGCGTCGGTCATCATCAAGGAACCATTTTCACGCACTATTTCCGCTATTTCCGCTACTGGTTGAATAACCCCGGTTTCATTGTTAACAAACATCACAGAAACTAAAATTGTGTCATGCCTTAATGCTTGTTTAAGTTCTTCCAAATCAATTAATCCATCTTTATTTACTGATAAGTAAGTGATCTCAAAACCTTTTTTCTCGAGATCCTGACAAGTATCCAAAACTGCTTTATGTTCAGTTGAAACCGTTACTATATGTTTTCCTTTATTTGTATAGCTTTCAGCAACTCCTTTTATGGCAAGATTGATAGCTTCAGTCGCGCCACTGGTAAATACGAGTTCATTTGCCTCTGCATTCAGAAAATCAGCGATTTGTTGGCGAGCTTCTTTTACCTTTTCGTTTATTTGAAGACCAAAATGATGTGAGCTGCTTGGATTAGCAAAATTGTTTTGCAAATAAGGCAACATTACATCAAGTACCGTTGAATCAACAGGTGTTGTAGAATTGTAATCAAAGAATAATATGTTGTTGATTAAACTCATAAGTCTATTTTCTCATTGGCTAAACGGTATTCAGAAACTTCTTTTGATGGTATACCTTTGTTGTTGGTAAAGAATGAGGCGAAGGTTCTAATCAATAATCTTTCTATCGCTACACGTTGTTTTTTTGTTAACCCTTCTGGCAAGCAATCAAAACGATAGAAATCCCAATTCTTTATCACTTCTCTATTCTGATTTAATCTCTGGGTTAAACTTTCTGCTTCACCAATATAAATGAGTTTGTTTTCGGTATCAATTAAATTATAGATGACATTTTTAGCATCAATCTGAGATGGTAGTTTTGTCCTCTTTTTCCAATCTTGTTTTATAAACCTAAACTCGTCTTTGTCTTGTAATTTGTCTTCAATTATTTTCAATGTATGTGATTTTACCAGCTCCTTGAAAAGTTCAATGTATGCTGGCTTTTGCACGTAGTAAGCCTTGAAATAAAATGTCTTGTTTTGTGAATCAAACTCGATATCCAAGAATTCCCAAAATGGTATTTCGTTTTCAATTTCTTGATTTGAATATTCAGGTTTGTTTTTTCTTAAATCTTGTTCGATACTTCTCATGTAACTCATAAGGAAGATATCCTTGAGAAAATCACTAAGTTTTCGATCGAAAAACAATCGATACATCTTTTTTGAAGAGGATAAGACAACTTTGCCTGTAAACACTTCTTTACCAAAATAAATTTTTACTTCAGAGGTTAAACTGTCTTTTGAAGTACTTTGAGAAAACAATTCGTCTATGTTCCAAACCTTCCAAAGCCATTTAGGAATAGGTGTAGCTGCATCTTTAAAAAGAGTTGCATCTACTTTTTTTCTCCAGAGAGGGAATTCTATGTCAGATCTTTCGGTTTTCAAAATCTAAAGAAAATTTTTTTAAGTAGTTAATACCGTCATTTAGTTCGTTAAATACCGCACCTGAAGGCCTATGCATAATTTTAAAATATCTTGAGAAATCTTTGTCTTTTTCTGATTTCTCGTCGATAAGTATAATTGTTTTATTTAGAGCATATGCAATACCAAGTTCAAACGATAACCCAAAACCTGATGGGTTGGATTCTTCCATATATGCGAATAATATATCACATTCTCTAACAAAATGAATATCCCAAGTAGTATACAAATCTGAGTTATCCAATCCATGTTCACGAGGATTAAAAAAAATGAATTCTGCCCCTAATTCTTGAATCACTTTGGATTGCCAATTACTTTTGAATCCTCCGGATAAAAATACTTTTGCTTTATGATTCATTTTTTCAAAGAATTTGAAGTGTATATTGAAAATGGTAAACCAATTGAAACGTGATAAAACCTATTTCTAGTTTCTCTCAGTAAAAAATATGATAAAATTAAGATCACATAAAGAATTATATGACCAGAATCGTTTTTGAAATAAAGTGATTTTAAGCCTGGAAACGAGCTAAAAACTAGCCCTAAAAAACCAAAAACAAGAGAAATATTTCCTGTATGATTTGCTAAATCAGATCGAAATGTAAACGTATATATTTTTTGATCACTTTCAGGAATAAAACTCATTACTAGATTTCGTATATCCCTCACTGACCCAGTACTTAATTTGTCGTTTAAGTGTTTTTTTTCTAGTTCTTTGGATAGTATTTCTTTAGAATATTGAAAAGCTTGTCTTTCAGAAATATTTCGTTCAATTTTCTTAGTGTATGAAAATTTACCAAACAATCGTTCTTTTATGCATCCTAAACCGTATACTACGTAACCTATTAAATAAGCAAGAATTATAAGGACAAAAAAGAAATATTTATCTTCCATTATCTTTAAATCAGGTTGGAACAAATATTTATCATTAACTGTCCCATAAAACAGTATTAACACAAAGCAACCTGGCAGAAGGTAGCCTATAATATCCCAGATAAATTCTTTAAACGAATCAAAAAATCCTTTTACGGTTTCCATACCCTAGCGTTTTAAATGAAACAAGCAGCACACCCTTCCCCCTCAGCATCATCCAAGATATCTATCAGGTAAGGTGATTTTGCTTTTGATTTTTTCTCCATTCGTTTTACATACTCCTCTTTAATCTGTGCCATTCTTGCCGGCTGAATCAATTCCTCTAGACTTTCGTATTGCCCCCAAGTATATCCGTCCTTCTCATATTCCATTGCTCTCTTATAGAGATCCGGGTGCTGCTCATACAACCAAACCCATTCGATTTTTTGTTGGAAAAAGCAAAAGAAACAACCGGAACGGCTTCGTGCATATTGCCCAGTTTTTCCATTGATTTCAAAATCGATTTTATTGTAATAGGCTGGAACTCCAACACCGCTTTCTTCTAAGATCCTGAATATATCGTCCCTAACTAAGATTTCATCATTATCATTAAGTGGAAATGAGGCTTCTGTAGCTAATGGATAGTCAGTAGACTTCAAAAACTCAAATACTAAGTGGTTGAAAGATTTCACATCTGCATCTAATAGAATATTCATTTTGTGATCTAATGTGAAACCACTATCAATTTTTCGTGAAACAGATTGAAGAACTTTTTCCTGATTCTTTCCAAAATCAAAATTCTTTGATAAATCGACCAGGTTTTCAAGGTTTTGATTGGCTAACAATTTATTTATTACGTCCTGACTCCAAATATTCTTTCTAAATGGAAAGATGGATTGTATATTCTTTTTCGTAGAAATATATCCTTCACGGTCTTCATCGCCACGAATACCAACATAGGATACCACAGGGTCCGTACCAACGTATTTTTCAAATGGTTCCAACTTCAATTTCTTCGTGCACCATCTTGAGTTGGAAGAAGGTAAGTAACCACCGTACATTTTAAGAAAGTGATCAAATGGATCTTCTGAACTATTCTCAGCACCTTGTAACAATTGGATTTTGATTCCGAGGTAAACCTCTAGATTCCTTATTAGCTGATAAGTTTCATCCAATTCTTTTCCTGTGTCACAAGAATAAAATTCCAAATCAATGGTAGGGTATTTTGTTTTGACATAAATTGCCAAAGCAGCACTATCCTTACCTCCTGATATTCCTAATACGTGTCTTACTTTGCTCATTGTAATAGTTCTTTTAATAAGTTTAAGACAGCAGCAATATTTGATGTCTTATCTTTTCCCAAATGGCTCATTAATTCTGATTTTAATTTTTCAATCTCTTCAGATTTGTTTTTTGGTACTCTAACAACCTTTGGGTCTATTTTACTAAAGAATGAATCGATTTTAACACCGATTACTTCCTCTTTACTCTCATCAATATCTGATCTCGATATTTGGGTTAAACTGTCTAACTCAATGATCATTCTTTTGAACTTCTCATAAAGCAGAATTTCATCTTCATCCGAAAACATTTCTAATGTACGACCCATGACTGCCTGGGCAATTGAGTTTAACCAAGCCTTTCGATCATCTAATGCAGAGTCAATGCGTTGTACAAATGTTTTTTGATTCGTTAAAAGCAAATGCTTCTTAAGTTTACCAAATCGTTTCTGTAATTCAGCTTTATATGATTCAAAGTCTTTTTTATCGCCAAGGAATTCCAAACAAATGAATTCTTCAAATCGATCAACCAATTGATCATAAGCCGTTCTTATCTCTCGAACCGCATCCTGCAAATTTGTTGTGTAAGCTTGAAGTTTCGCTTTGTCCTTTTGAAGGGTATCAATGGTAATTCCCAAAGCGGAAGGAAATACATCAAAAAAAGTTAACTCTGGATCTTTACTTTTCGAAATAGCTTCTCTTATTTTAATTGCAGATGTGGAAAGTCGTGATGTGTTTTTACTGTACTCCGGTAATTGTTTGTAAAAGACAATGAACGGTTTAATCGTTTCTATAAACGAATTGTTATCAAACTTAACCCCAGTAGATTGGTTCAAGAAGTTTCTATAACTATTAAAAATATCCAACTTAACACCTTCGATATCAAAAGTCTTAATTGAGTATTTCTCGGGGTATTTAGCAATTAATTCCAGATTTTCTTCGGAAAGAATTGGGATATAGTTGTCATCATTAAAAATGGCAAAATCATCTCTTTTTAGGAATAAGAATGATGGAACCCAAAAATCGATTAATCCCTGTTTTAGTTTAAATGGTCTTTTACGAAGTAAATCCGAAAGTTCAGAGATCCTGAGTTGCTCAGATTTTGCACTTTCCAAAAAATCTTCAGATGCCCTCCAAAGCAGGTGGAAGGATGAATTTTGATCTACCGTCAATACATTAGTTTCACCATCTCTGATTGGGGTAATATTATTTTCTTTCAGCAGCGAAAGATAAATGGTCTTCTCTGGTGGGAATTTTGACTCATCAAAGCCTAAGTTTTCCTGGTCCCAGTTATTGGCCAAGGCTCTAAAGTAATTCTTTTTAGCCGTGTGGATAGAAGAAGAGATTTTGTGCTTGTTGACAAGCTCGTTTTTGAATCTAGGAGTCGCATGATATACTATTTCACAAATCTGCGATAGTAACTTATTAAAGTCCTTCTTATCTTCAATTACTTTCTCTTCTCCCCGGAAAAACCATTTCACGTCATCGCTTCCGGAAAAAATACTGTCAGTAATAAAATGATTCAACAATCGAATTTGTGATTCATAAATGTTCTCAAGTTCTCTTTTGGCAACTTTATCATCCGTATTTGCTTCAATTACGGCCTCAATTTTTTCTATTTCGAATAAAAGATTCTTTATTTCAAATGACTTCTTAAAATAACAATATAAGATAGCCTCATCTTGAATGTGAGATTTGTTTTGTACATAGGCTTCATCAATCTTATTACTGAAAATGAGATTAACAAAACCGTCTACCTCGTCATTAGGTACAATTGAAATAGGACTATCTGATATTTTGAATTCAAAATATCTTGGAGTGCCTTTTTCGAATGAATATTGTTTCGCAAATACAGGGCTAAAATTAATGTGTTTATTTAGTAGAGTTGCTACGTCAGCTACTTCAGAAATTTTGTTGCCAGCTTCAATAATTGCATTTTCAATATCTAAATCTGTTCCTTCGAAAAGAATATAACGATTGCTATGTGATCGATATCTAATTATGTTTTTGACTTCTAAATTTTTGATAATCGAACTGGCATCATTGACTCCACAAGCAATAGTTAAATACTTGGTCAAGAATTCCCTATCTAAAACGGAACCACTGGCAGAAAAAACATTAAGAATCCCAATGGTTTTAACCGTTTTCAAGTAATCGTTTATTGAATGGTCAAATGCTCTTTCCACCTCCTCAATTGAAGATCTAATTGAACTCCATCCTGAAAAGTCTGGATTATAACGCGACGTTAAAAATGAATAGAAATTCAAATTTAAATAGTCAAACACATTGGTTAGGTTATAAAAAGGATTTTCTTTCTTATTGTGTCTTGATAGACCTGTATGATCTGTTGATTCTAAAAAAGAGAAAAGTGATCGTTCATTCTGACCATATCTCTGAAGCGATAATGTCAGAACGTTTGCTGACAGGAGATCCAACGGATATAACTTTTCTGCAATTTCGTTTGCAAAATCTTTACTAAAGTTGAACGCTTTTGTACTTAGCGCTAGCTTTAAACATTCAACATAAGACTTGTCTGTTTTAGCATTGATGCCATTGGTACGAATATGTTCGGCAGCAAGAAAAAGCAATTGTTCTACTGGTTCGTTAAAGGTGATTTCTCTAAATCGACCCTTAACCTTGGTCCACTCTTGTTTTTGAGTTGTTGTTAATGAGTATGCATAAGACTCAAGACTTTGATGAACAGTAGTAATTAAGACAATGTTGTGTTCCGGGTTATTACAGAATTCAGCTAATTGCTGAACGAAATACAATTCGTCTTCCGGATTGTGTTTGCTCGCATATTCTAGGAATTTACCGAATTCATCAATAACAATAAATAGAATTTTGTTTTCACCTTTAATTGCCTTATATCGGCTGAAAATTTCAGTTAAAATGTGATCTATCTTGAATTTTTGATCAATCACATCAAATTGATCAGCGAATCGTCCAATCAGCGACGAATAGGTTCCAACTAATTTAATAAATTCAATATTCGAGTCCTTTAGAAAATTGGGCTCAAAGTATCTTCTACTTCCATTTAAACTTTGTTCAAGCGCTAAAAGAAATGAAGACTTTCCAGTTCCGTAGGTACCAACCACGTTAAATGAGCGAAGCCCCTTTTTAAAGTCATTCACCATTTGCCGAACCACCTGAGTTCCGTTTGGCGTCGGGATATAATTGAAATCTCTTTCTGTATCCCTCAATATATTTACTGAAGTCGTGAATTTATCTGCCATAATAGTGATCTAAAATTGTGTAAGGTGAAGGCTTAGATTTAAATTGGAGTTCTTTTATCCCAGCATGGTCTGTAAACGTCACGTTGTCATTTTCACTGGTGATTTCAGAAATTTTATTCAATAAGCCTTTTCTATTTAGAGCGAAAATTGCTCCTGGGCTATTAAAATCCAATTCTAGGGCATTTAAGCTTATAGACATTCCATAATTTGGGTTGTCGCTAATAGCGTACAGAACAACTGCAGCAGGTAAAGAATCTTTTTCATTATTGAGAATTGTAAATTGCTCATCCTTACCGGATCCAATAACTTTTAAGAATTCCAGTTCTGATAATATACCAGAGTAACTCTCTTCAATATCCTTTGATTCAGTATCGTTCTTATAAATATTGGAGAAAACAACAAAATCTTTTCCTAAAGTATTTTCATTAAAATTCAATTCTGGATTGCTTTCTGCAATTCTCCTCATATAATGAATAAAGGATTCTTTATTGAAATGAATTTTCTCTTTTCGAAATTCGTTAACAATAACATTATAAATGGACGAGACATTTGTTTTTACAAGCTGATAGTGCAATAACCATAGACTAGCCTCATCCTCCAAATAAGGATCATATCCTGTCACATCATTGAAAAGTTTATTGCCAAACTCGGTTATTTGATCTTTGTGATCGATAATATTGAAAGCTTTTAACCAAAAGCGAATAGATGAAACCATGTTTTTTCCTACCCCAAGACTTATTACGGCATTTTCATCATTAAAATTTTTTCCTTCAACAAGAAAATCAAAACCCTTCTTTAACCAAAGTTGTCTACATTGAAATGAGTCATGGCCTGAGAAGGTCAATTTTGATTCGATATTTTGTATTATTTCAAGCATATCTTCTTACAATTACGGCTTTTTATTTTCTAGTTTTTAATTAAATCCTTTGGATCGACATTTAACTGTTCTGCAATTAAAAACAAAAGCGTTAAGCTGGGTTGTCTCCGATTATTGCAATAATCATTAACAATATTGAAGCTTTTGCCTAACTTTTCAGCTAACCAAGTTTGCTTGATTCCCTTTTCCTGAAGTACTTCTTTGATTCTGTTCATGAATAGTTTTTGTAGTAGGGCATGAAGATAAGGAGAAAAGTTGGTTTTATACACAATATTACTTTGTATTAATATCAAATTCAATCCCCCTCATAAACCGCTGAATAGGCTTCAAATCGTTTACCTGCATTTTTAGTTCAAAAAGGTCTGTTTTAGGGTTGTATTTGATGTATGGAATAGTAAGCGGATATTCGTCTTTGAGTAGTAAATATGCTTTGAGGGAAAGTTCTAATTCAATATCGTGCTGTTCACCAGTAAAACTAAATCCAAACGCATCCGGAATTTGATGTTCGTGTTTTTCTTCAAAAGCAAAAGCCTTGTTGGTGAACTCAACTGCCGTAATACGGTCAAGATTGTAGGTTTTGTTTTTCTGAGATGTAATTTCATACGCCATAACCGTGTGGTAGTTATCTGTAAATCCAAAAGGTTCTACTAAACGATCTGAAATAGTTTCGGAATTAATAGAGTGGTATCGCTTTAAAATAACTTGTTCTTTGTCTGCGATGGCTTGTGCCAATCTTTCTACGATGCGTCCATTTTTTGCATTAACTAAATGGCCAGCCACGATATTGACATCCGATGCTAAATAGATTTTACTTAAAACAGCATCTTTGAGTTTGTTACGCTTACCCGATGTTAGAACCAATTGTTTTAAATACTCAGCTTCTTCGGTAGAGAAACGAATGCCCTGGGCAGTATCGTTGTGAATGAAAAATCGTGTGTATTTGTCTCGTTGTAAATCAAAGCCACATTCTCGGATGAGGTCAAGGTAGCGATAGACTGTTCGCTCTGTGGTTTCAAGCATTTCTGCTAACTGATTTACCGCTTTTGGTGGTCGTTGTTCTAGGTATGAAATGAATTGTAATACACGAAGAATTTTCCGTTGGTTTAACATGTCAAATAGTGATAAAGCACAAAGTAGCACAAAATGATACAAGTGTGCAAATTATTGACCTTAGTTGTCAGAGAAATTTTACTATTTGATTTTAAATGACTTGAATTGTCAGTTGGCAAGGTGACCTTTGCCTAAAATTAAAAATTTAGGATATGAGAAAGATTATTGTTGTGGCGATGTCCACATTGTTTTATTTGAGTACTTATGCTCAAGAAATAAAGTTTACTGATTTA
>JACCDW011944405.1_pt1 | contig 16916 bp, 16 predicted proteins | sample 7449781 | NCBI WGS metagenome assembly JACCDW01 (sample SAMN15323449, study PRJNA562643) | freshwater metagenome | isolation source: river surface water | place: USA:Blue River Watershed | collected 2017-08-18
ACTGATGCATTATAGGATGTTAACAGTGTTCTTTGACGTCCTGAAATATCTGATATATCTGTAACAATTTTTGGAACTGATGCATTATAGGATGTTAACAGTGTTCTTTGACGTCCTGAAATATCTGATATATCTGTAACAATTTTTGGAACTGATGCATTATAAGATGCTCTTATTAAATCAATTGAACCAGATAAACCAGTAATTCGTGAATTATCTGTACTATTTGATTCCAAAGTTGCAACACGTATATTTAATGATGATATATCAGTTGTAATTGATGTAGGTAGCTCATTTTTTAGTAAATAACGACCATCACCAAATGTGCGTGTAATAATTTCACCACTAATTTCCTGTTCCTTGAAAGTCAATAAATGGTCACGGATTTTATCATCAACTGCTTCAAGTAATTGAGAACTATCTTTATAAGTGGTTACACCTTTATTGCCAACTGTAAAAAGTAAACCACTACTAATTCGATTATTATTCTCATCAATCGGAATAATATTGCGTACTTGAATAGTATCAAATTCTGCAATTTTCTGAATTCGTGACATTTATTATATACTACTGTATTAATTCATTAATAAATTCTACACAGAATAAAACGGGTTTTTATGAGGGTATTAAATGACTAATATAACACACTATTAAACAAATTAGAGAATGCCAGGCGGAGGAGGTTTATTACAACTCGTTGCACAGGGTAAGCAGGATGCCTTTTTAACAGGAAATCCCCAAATATCCTTTTTTAAACTTGTATATAGACGTCATACTAACTTTGCAATTGAATCTATGCCTATGTACTTCGATGGAACCCCCACATTTGGAAAACGTATAACATGTAATGTGCCACGTAGAGGTGACCTATTAGGACCTTTATTTCTAGAAGTATCTTTACCTGCTATATACGATGAATCCGGCAATCCAGCATCATATGTAAATTCTATTGGTCATGCATTAATACAGGAGATTAGCATTGAAATTGGTGAACAGGAAATTGATAGACAAACAGGTGAATGGATGGAGCTATGGACAAAATGCAGTACAACTAGTTCACAGAAGAATGCGCTTGATACTATGATTGGACGTATGGATAGTTATGTATCACCACAGAATTTTGGTCCTATGAAAATTGTAATACCACTACATTTTTGGTTCTGTCGTAATCCTGGTATGTATCTACCTCTGCTTGCATTGCAATATCATCCCATACGTATTAACATTAAACTGCGTCCATTAAATGAACTATTCTATACAGATGATTTGGAGTTTGATTCATGTCTTCAGCCAAAACCAGCAGCAATAGATTCCATTGTTATGTGGGGTGATTATGTATTCTTAGATACTGAAGAACGTAGACGTTTTGTAAGCATAGACCATGAATATTTAATTGAACAGGTTCAATATACTCCTACATATGGTATACCAGAAAATCAGGTTCAAATACCAATTAAACTCGATTTTAATCATCCTTTAAAGGAACTATTTTGGGTTGTTCAACGCGACCTAATGCCACAGCGACATGAATGGTTTAATTGGTCCTCTTTATCCATTACAGAATCTATACCTAGTGGAGTATTTCGCACAGATAATTTAGCATCTGCACTATTGCAAGTAGACGGTAAGGACCGCTTCGATGAACGTGATGCAGTGTATTTTCGCTTAGTACAGCCCTATAAACATCATACTACTACAGAAGTTGATTCATTCTTATATATGTATTCATTTGCATTACGACCTGAAGATGTTCAACCAACAGGGTCATTAAATGCAAGTAGAATTGATAGTCTCATTTTACAACTTACTTTAGTTGCATCAGCAATAGCACAACCAGCGCGTGGAGCTTGTTCTGCACGAGTATATGCATTAAATCATAATATATTACGTGTAGCGGATGGTTATGGTGGATTACTCTTTAGAGTATAGAGATGGAGAATTCCATTTCAATAAGATGATTGCATGTAAGTTAGTATGGTATTTGCTTGCATGTTTAGAGTATAGAGGTGAGTAAATAAATAGTGTGGCATTTAATATAATATGTGTATTGTTATATTATCATATTATATAACTGATTAAATTAAGTTAATTGTAAAAGAATGTTCGACCAAACACGAGGATCATATTGGGGCGGTGCCCATTTAAGTTTTGGTATATTTGCAGCTCTTGCTATATTCCCTCTTACCGGTCTACTTGGCATAGAACAACTATACTTACGCAATCCTATTGGTATGTTCATTAAAATTATTGGAAATGTTCTAACATTAGGTTATCTATATTTCTTTGATATTGTTCAACTTATTTCTGATTCTGGAAATATTAAAAAGGCTGGTATACAATATCCATTAATAGGTCCTACAGGTATTGGTGCAGGGATTTTTAAAGGCGGCGAAGCAAAAGAGGCTCCTGAAGATACACCACAATCATGGAAGTATATTGTCTTTGCTATTTTATCACTTCTACCATTTGGTGGTGAACACTTCTTTGTAGGTGATACTGGTGGTGGTTTATTAAAATTAGTAGCTACTATTAATCCATTCCTATGGCCACTTGCAATATTTTTGGGACTTGTTAGTATATATAAGGCATTTATTGGTGTTGATGGATTATTTATGAATGGCTTACAACGTATGTGGCCATTAACAATGTTTATGTCTAAACAGTATTCATTACGTGGTAAACTTGGACCTGTTGGTGAGGGTGAAGTTGATAGCAGTGGTAGTGGATTTTTTAGTGGATTATTAACACAAATATTGAGTGCATTCTCATCAATACCTATTATTGGACCATATATTGGGAAAGCAGGTGAAGTTGTAAAAATGGCTACAACAGTTGTAAATGATATTGTTGTTCCTACTGTAAAAGCAGGTACAGAATTAGTATCAGCTGCAGGTTCTGCTGCAACACAAGCTCCTTCAATTGCAAGTAAAGTTACAGGAGAAATTAATAAATTTGCAACATCTGAGGGTATTAAGCAGTTAGCAAATGAACAGGGTGTTAAGACAGCAAATCAGGCAGCAAACAATCTAGAAAATAATCCAGCAAATAATCTAGAAAATAATCCAGTAAATCCAGTAAATAATCCAGTAAACAAACAGGTAACTGATGCAGTAAAACAGATTGGAAAGGGTTTAGTAGGCGGTGGTGTAGTAGGTGGTGCAGCTATTGCAGCTTTACCCAATGATGAATCAACCTCTACAGTTGCATTAAGTTTCATTGTAGTTGCATTATTATTATCAGGAATTACAACTATATATTTGAAAATGAGAGATAAAAGAGAGGAACTAAAAGATGTTCCACCAGAACCAATTAAGAATGACATCAAATCAGTTCCCTCTTCTTAAAACACAGGAGGAATTTGAAACACTGCTATGTCCTCCTAATGGAAACAAAGAAGATTATTCACCTCTAGTCATTATCTATTTTACAGCAGATTGGTGTGGAGCCTGTAAACGTATTGATTGGTCAAAAATCCAACCAGAGAAGCATACGGGTATTACATGGTTATTATGTGATGTTGATTTGAATGATTATACCCCAGGATATTGTGGAGTAAAAGGTATTCCTGCATTCCAGGCTCTTATATATGGAAAACATGAACCACTCTTCCAATCAAATTCGGCAGATGATATTTTAACATGGTTACGTATACTTGTAGAAAAGGTTAATCGCCAATAATTCCGTCTATATAATATATTATAATATAATAAATGAAAGAATATGATATTATAATAATAGGAGCTGGTATTGCAGGATTGTATACAGGCATACAACTTCTGAAGAAGTATCCGCACTATAATATAATAATACTAGAGAAATATAAATATATTGGTGGAAGAGTTGTATCATACAGTAAGGATATTAGTAATATTGGGACAGTTTCTTGGGAAAATGGAGCAGGAAGAATTCACAGTTCTCATAAAATTGTACAGGAGCTTTTAAAACAGTATGATATCAAAACTGTTCCTATAAGTGATAATATACAGTATATATCTGATTCTGGTAATGATGCATACTTCGAAGATTTCATACACTTATATTTACAGCCACTCAAATTGCTACCATTAAGTGTACTTCAAGAAAATACATTATATAGTCTCTTTAAAGATATATATGGGATAAAAGAGACACAGAGAATTTTTGAAAGATTTCCATATTATACAGAGGTTCATGTATTGCGTGCAGATATTGCATTAGAACAGTTCACTAATGAAATGGGAACACGAAATAATTATTATGTATGTAAGAATGGTTTATCAGAATTAATTGAAGCAATGACAGGTGATTTTACAAGTCGTGGAGGAATTATACAGGAGGGTTCAGAAGTAATTAGTATCAAGAAAAATAATAATCTGATTATTCATATTAAAAATAATGAAACAATTCATTGTAAAAAAGTAATATGTACTGTCCCTGTTGCATCAATAAGAAAAATAAATATATTTTCTAATTGGACTCCAATTGACCGCTTGAAAATGATGCCTCTATTACGTATATATATGGTATTTCCAAAGAGTAGGGGGGGTATGTGGTTTAAGAATATACCAAAAACTATTACTTCAAATAAACTGCGATATATAATTCCTATAAATGCTGCAAAAGGTACAATAATGGTATCATATACTGATGGTGTCTATACAAAGGAATGGATGAAATATGTTACTGCGAAGGAATATGAAAAACTGTCTGAAAAACTGCTGTCTGAGCTGCGCAGCCTGTTTCCTGACTGTGAAATACCTGTCCCTGTGTTCATGAAGACCCATCCATGGTATGATGGTACTACTGCCTGGCTGCCTGGTAAGTATGATATTAAAAAAGTATACAATGATATTTTGAAAGGACCAATGGATGATGTGTATGTATGTGGTGAATCCTATTCATTCCGTCAAGCATGGATGGAGGGTGCATTAGAGAGTGCTCAAGATGTTCTGAAAATTATATAGAGGTTATATAAATGAATGCTCATATATTACTTGCTTTAGCACATTTACTGCTATTCATGCCAGCCCTATTTTTTATTGGATTTTCACGCTCATCATTAACAGTTACTACATATAACATTTGCATTATTGGTGGTGTACTTATGGGGCTATATCATTTAATGAGAATATTTAAGAAAATAAGTATTGGGGCAGCATCAAGTGTATGGATTAATGCTATTCATGCATTTGCATTGGCGCCATTATTAGTCTATATTGGAATAAATAAGCGAGATACACCACGTGCTGCCTATGAGATGCTATTAATTCTGGCATTTGGTGGGTTTGGATATCATTTATATAATTTAATATTGGAGACACAAGTTCATACTGATTAGACTGTGTATTAAAAAGACTAAATAAAAATTAGATATATTATGCACGTTATAATATATCTAATTTTCAATAATCTTCCTATATTTAGAATGAATATGGCTCATATCAATACAGTTAACAAGGTGATAATAGAATGATGTCATACTTTTGAATGTATCCTTGCATTCAAGACAGCGGTGAGGATGAGAATGTTCTCCCTTTCTTTTCTTATATATTTCTTCAACTTCATCTGCAAGATGTACACGAATAATATGTATTTTAAGATTTCCCTTTGTTTTCGAGCAATAATTGCAGCTCTTAGAAGGACATTTAAATTCAGTAATATCATCATTATCAAGTAATTCTGGATGTTGTGTTGCAATATGATTACGAAGCATTGATTTCTGCATAAAACCCTTATTACATTCAGTGCATGTGTATTTACAATCGTCAGTATGATTTTTTTTAATATGATAATACATGGTACTTTGATGATTCTTAATTACACCACAATCTGGACATGTATATGTACCATCGTTATTTTTAATATATTCCATATTTGAAAGCAACACACTTATTGATTATATGATGATATACATGATAAAAAATTGATTTCAATTTTTTTATTTTTTTGAGCACAATTAAAATGTCACATCTAAGAGGACTAATGAATACATCAATTGATGATATTATTACAATAACAAATAATACATATGATAATGTAGGTCGTCATTTACGCACAGGAGCTGGTGATACAACATATAATAATTTTAAAATATGGTTTGGAATAATTGGATTTCTATTATGTATTAAATTTATTGTAACAATTGCAAATGATATGAAGAAAATGAATGAGAAGAAGTATACACCACGTATATCTGAACAAATATATAGTGGGTTACCACCGCCATTAATTCTAACACCTTCGGCTAATGGAGTAACTATACATTATGATTCATTAAAATCATATAATAAAAAAATGATGAGTACAAAACATAAGAAACCGCGGAAAATGTCACAGCAAGATGTTGTAATTCCTATAAATATATAAAGATTATTTAGAAATATAATATAATAATATGGAATCAGAATATGAGAAAAAGATGAAAGAGTATATGAATATAATAGAATCAGACCCAGATTTTATTGCGCTTAATTTTTTCTTAAATATACCAGGAGGGTGGGCTGCCTATTTAGAGAGTATTGGTGCATTATAATATAATACAACAATTATCCAGTAATGATACATGAATAGGCGAAATATAATATATAATGTAGCTTCATTAGAGAAGCGACAATATATTAATGCAAAGAAAGAAAAGGTAAGTGATGTATTAGCAATTATTCGTGAAAATAAAAAGAAGGAAGAGCAACAGAAAATTGCTAATCTGCGAAGACCTCCTTTAGCGCCGCAATGTCAGCCTCAAACAACTAATATTACTATATTAAAACGACCTGTTTATCAACCCCTACAAAATAATGTGAAAACACCTCCAAATAAGCCATCATATGTTGATAAATTAATGGAAAATTCTATTGCACGGAAAAAAGAGCGACAAGAAAAGGAAAAAAGAGAATTATATGGTGAGTGGCCTGAGCCGACTATTAAACAAATAATGCGCGGTGAAAGAAGTCTTCTAGATTATCCAGATATGGCATTATTAGATGAATTATCCCATATTAATAATGGGTGGTCAATGTTTATGGAATTTACTGAAAATCGTGCAAATAATGCATATATATCTATAATAAAGGGATGTATTGAATCTGCAAGACGAAAGCGTCCATGGATATTAACAAAAGAGGAATTGCTAGAAATCCAGAGGAAAAAAGAGGAGGAAGAAAGAAGACTAGCGGAAGAACTTCGACTACAGAAAATAGCCGAACAAGAAAAGGAAGCAGTTGAGAGACAATTAATGGAAGCTGCTGAAATTGAGCAAAGGCGTGTTGAAAAGGCTATTAAGGATAATATTAATAATATGATTAATGAAATATTGAGCGACCCAGATTATATGGAGTTTGAAAGACGTCTTCATATTCCTGGTAGTTGGGCAGCATATATTGATTATTTAGAAGGCAATTTACCATCACAAAAATATCCTACATACGTAAATAAGATAGAATATTATATAGACAGTGATTCAGAATATAGTGATTCAGATACAAGTGAATTAAATATTGATTATGAATCAGACAGTAGTTCGTGCATCTCGTTCAAAACAGCAAGAGACTATTGATATTGCTGATTTACTTGAACAGTATGATAGATGCCCAGACTTATATAGAATTAAGGGAACAACTAATCTACTTACAGTTGTAACCACTATTATTAATAATATTGATACCTTCTTAGAAAGTCCATTCTGGTTAAATAAATGTAATGGAACTCTATATCCATATGAAAAAATAATAATATTATCTATTATAAATAAATTGCAGAATAGAATTGAATACTTATTAATAAATACTATTTTTCGAAAGAAGGTTTATTCCTTAATTGAGAATGATTATAATTCAATATTTAATACATTAATTACTTGCACAGAGCCAGTACTTCTGAGATTTATAAAATATATGAAAGTAGAGTCGTCTTATTATGGAAAGTTTGTGAATAGATTTATTAAAGAATATAGTATAATTAATAGAGGATATTCTCAAATATATGAAGTTGTTTTTTATAATATGAGAGACTGGATAATACCATATAGTGACCGTGTTAGAGCTAAGTAAAGAAGGATAATTGGAGACGAGTATGGTGGTTCTATATAATTTTGAGAATTCGAATGCGCGAGTTTATTTGGAGATATTATGCTCCTCCACATGGTAGAGGATATCTCAAAGCACTGCATAGTTGGAATACAAAATTGTTAAAAAATTGATTTTTGGAAAGCATTTTAATATATTAATACTCAACTATTATTATATTAAAATGAGCAGCAATATTTGTATGAGTTGTTTTAGCAACTCTAAAAGTATATGTAATTGTAAATATACATGTTATAAATGTAAGAAAAATGTATGCATTGATTGTATTCGTGATAATTCAATTGAAGGAACAGGTCATATAGGATGTCCTCTATGTAATAATATTTGGGATGAGACATTATGGAGTCAATATTACTCTCCATATCAAATAAAACATCTTAATTATATTATATATGATATTAAAATGAATAAATATATGGATGCGGCAGTTGGTTCAAAAAGAAAGAGAGATACATCAAATGATGATAAATTAAATACTACATTAATAGAACCTGCTAGTCTTGCAAAAGATGCAAATATTGGTGTACCAGAAGATAACGAGAATAAAGATAAAGAGGAAGAAGATAAAGAGGGAGATGAGGATGAGGATGAGGATGAGGATGAGAAAAATGAAGAGGAAGAGGAAGAGAAGGAGGAAGAACTTCCTGAAAATCTTCAATCTGAAATTCAAAGCATTGTACAAAATCTATTTCATCCATCCTATAATTCGCTCAGACAGCCATCAGGTGGATTTATTATTACAAATATTAAACATGCTTCGCAGCTACCTCCTTCTGCAAAATATAGTATTTCAAAAGAATTAACAAATAAAGATATTGAATTCTTCGATAAACTATCAAATGATGAAAAGGACACAGTTGATAATGAATATAAAAATATAATGGATAATTCTGAAGATACTAATACACCACTACTATTTCAGATTATTAATAAGAAAAGTATGAATATGAAGGTTAAATTGAATGCATTGAAGATGTTGAAATCTATGCGTTCTAGTTGCAGTTCAGAATCACAGGCAAAAAGTATGGAATGGTTGCAGGGGCTTCTCAAGATTCCATTTGGTATTGAATGTCCACTCCCTGTATATATGAAAAGGGATGGTATGGAAAGTTGTGGACAGTTCCTGGAAAATGCAAGAAAACAACTCGATAAATGTATATATGGTATGGATTCTGTTAAGTTGCAAATTATACAAATGATTGGTCTATGGCTAGTTAATCCAGATGCAGCATCACAACCAATTGGTCTATGTGGTCCTGCAGGTGTAGGAAAAACAAGTATATTGCGTAATGGTATTGCACAGATTCTAGGACGACCCTTTGCAATGATACCTATGGGAGGTGTATCTGATGCACGGCTCTTGAAAGGATTTGAAATGACATATATTGGGTCACAATGTGGTCAAATTGTAAATGTCCTACAAGAAACAGGTATAATGAATCCAGTTATTCTATTTGATGAAGTTGATAAATTGGGTACAAAGAATGGTGCTGATGAAGTTGCTGCATCACTCATTCATATAACTGACCGCACATCTAATACAGATTTCCAAGACATTTATTATAGGGGAATTTCAATTGATATAAGTAGGTCTCTTCTAACATTCTCAATGAATGATGCAGAAGCAGTAAATCCAATTCTACGTAATAGGATGCATATTATTAATGTACCTGCTTATAAAAAGAAGGAGAAAGCAGAAATTATGAAACGTCATGTTCTACCACGCATTGAAGAAGAATTTGGATTTTCATATAAAATTGCGGATGATATTCTATTATGGTTTATTGAAGAGTATGATGGTGGAGAAGGTGGTGTAAGACAGATAATTCGCGCAGCAGAAACGCTATATTCTCGACTCAATCTTCTACGAATGAAGCCAGATATTCTATTTGATAATGAATGTATAATTGATAAAATAAATAAGGATATTATTAATAAAATAATGTCATTATATAATGATAAAAAGGAGGTTAATGAATCTTGGAGACATCTATATACATAGGCACACTATAATGAGAATTTTAGTGTGGTTATATTTGACGAATCCTCAATAATATTTTCAGTTTGTTCTATATATTGTGGAAATATATTAGTAAGACGTCCCATAATATTTTTTAGTTGCACTTCAGAAGGAGCACGATGAATAATTAAAAACATATGGTGTACATTTGATGCAGCACAAATAGCAGCAACTTCACCATCAGGATTAAATTCATTTTGAATTTCGAGAATACGTGAAGAAGATGGTAGAAGCCATGACCAAAATGTACGCGGTGAATAATCTACAGCGGCCTTACCACTTTCAGGACCTCCACCAGAAACTAGAACATTTGCAGCACCAGAAAATGTACGAATCATTTCATCTACTGATGCAGTTGCAGGGTCAATTATAATTGGATTATATCCCTTATTTGCGAAGAGTTCCTTTAATTGAACAGTCCATTCATTTGTAATAGAACCACCACCTACAATAACAATCTTGGATTCATCCTTGACAGCTTCATATAATTTAAATGCAGAACGTAATGCATCAATATCACTTGAACTAACTTCATTAAACCATGGCCCATCAATAGTACCAATAACGTTATCACAATAGTATATTGTTCTATCATTCCAATGTATTGCTGGCATTTGTTCTTTAGCATTTGGCCATTTAAAATGTTGTACCCATTGTTCTGCATTTCCCATTAGAGCAATAGGTGCATTAAAATCTGGAAATTGTGCTATTAATTGTAGGAGTTTAGCAAAATATTCGGTAAAATAACGTCCCATAGATTGAGTTGCTTGTTGTCTTAATGGAATACCCCACATACAATCAGCTGGTGTAATAATTTGTAGTGAACTAATACCAACTTTTTCAGATAGTTGTGCTGATTCAGTAGTTGGACCAACTATAATTCTATCATATTGCTGTATCTGACCAAATGGTGATATAATACATTTATTCCATTCATATATAGGAATGTTAGGGAACTTCATGGAGTTAACTGCATTATATTTCCATTTATAGCGGTCATGTCTTTCAACCATAATACAAAATGTTTCAACTGATTTTATATTATCTCCTGTAAGGCGAACATCTACATTAGGACGTTCGATATTATATTTTTGTGGTGCTTTTATTTTATCTGTATCAAAAATAATGTCTAATAGACCGCATACACGTGTTTGTCCAAATACTTGGCAATCAGGAACAGACCGTGTAGATGTATTAATACCAGATGTATGATGATGATATATTTTGAAATGTAATGCAGGATTATATATAGTCATACGATTACGCATAAGTTCTCCAATAAAAGCTTGGTCACATCCAGCAAATCCAAAGGGAATTTTATTGAATCGTTCCATTACTTGTGGCTTATCAAGAATATTCATACTTGCATAACGCGCAGATAAAACCCAGGCATCTGTACTTTCTTCACTTGGACCAGGGAAACCAAATAGTTTGGGTTGAATGCCCTCATTTAGTTGTGAATTATCAGGCATATCATGTCGAAGAATTGCAAATGCAGCTCCTTGTAATGATACACTATGAATATCACGCCACATTTGCTTATCAAATGTAATGTCAGCATTTGCTGCAACTAGGTAAACATCATCAATTCCTTCATATTCAGCAAGTTCTTTAGAGACAGTTAAATACTCACCATATGTAATACGTTCTCTTTTATTACGAATATCTAGTTTGCATTTATATGAAACACTTTCTGCAGTAGTCATTATACGAGATGATAGAGGGGCATCTGTTTCATTAAAGAGAATAATACGGTCGAATACACCAGATGTAAGATTTTCCTGAAGACATGCATCAATTTCTTTTGCACGACGACCTGCTGATGGTCTAAAATATTGTGTAACTAACCACACTTCTTTTCTTGGAAGACTTGCTTGCAGTTTAATATTATATTCTTCAAGTGCTTTCATTGCATTTGAAGTTGGAGTTTCATGAGTAATAATATGTGTCGAACGATGAACAAGACCGATAATAACATGTATATCACCAATAGATTGTAAATCAAATGTATGATGCGACATGAATGGTAGATGTGTTTGGATATCTTCAAGAATTAGAATATTTCCTAATGATTGTAGAAGTTGCGCTAGTTCCTGTGGGATTATATAACGTGAAATGATAAATAAAAGGGGGCGTTTTTGTGTGGCTAGAATACGTATAATATCATTAGAAGGGTTGATTGAATAGAATGCATAAATAGGGATATTTGCATTTGCGGCTGCTTCAAACATTTCAATATTAGATGTAGCAATTGTAGCTGATGTACGGTCTGCTTCATTGAGTTCTTCATTTGTATTACACCATATGAGTCGTCGAATATCTTTTGACAGATTATTATTCTGTTTTAATTGTACAATAGGTCGACCTGTATTAGGGTGGCGAAGCATTTTAAATGTTCTATTAAGTATTTTTCTTAAACACCTTTTAGATTAGAAACATGGCATATGTACAAAATCCAGTAGGCGAGACCATATTACAAGTATGTGTAAATGGTATTGAACAAGAAGCAGAACGTAGAAATCAATTACGAACAGACCCAAATAATTTAATTGCAACAACTACATTTAATAATGTAAATACATATAATGAAACACATCGTAAAAAATATAAATATAAGGGAACACAAGAGTTATTAATGTATAATATGGGGTGTTTGCGCCAGGGGTCAAGCACAGCTTAGAGTCGCGCAGCTTTTGCAATGAAATAATTGCGTTCTCTATGAGTTTCTAATAATTGATGTATAATATCAATCGTATTAGATGGTATCATAACAGTGTATTTATCAATAATATAGTTTTCTATTTGTTCAGGAGTAATTGATGGTTTAAGAGGATTTTTCTTTGGTTGTTCGGCGTTTTCTGGGGGGCTTTTCTTCAGTGGAGGATTCTGTTGATTTTTTGGACTTTCTTGTTCGTTTTTTGGGGACTGTATCATCTGTTGGTGTAGCTGCGGCTTCATCAGCTGTGATTGCTCCTGGATTGATTGTTGCAATAGCATCTGGTCGTCTGATTTGTTCTCTTGTTCGTGAGCTTTGTGATTCTCTCCATTCTGCAAGTTTGTTTGCAAGATTATTTTCCGTTTCTTCTGTTTTATTAAGGATAATGTGTTCTCCACATTCTGAGAGCTGTCCAATATGGATGGGTGCATCAACGACTGTTCCATTGTTTTCCCAGAGATAGAGTTTTCCTGTGGCATCTTTAAAGAATGGGATTCCTTCGCAGATAATTCGTTCATATTTATTTTTCTTTGAAGAACTTGTAGACATTTCTAATTAGATAATAGAGTACCTGTAAGAAAACTAATTTCAAATTTTTAGTCTCAACTTATTTCAGCATTTTGTTATAAGAGAGATATCTATATAGTTCAATATATTTAGCTACATCATGTCTATCAAGATTGTATGTTTTTGCAACATAATCATGATTACAACCTCTATTATACAAGTCAAATATAATATGCATAAGAATTATATGAATCTCCATCATTTTAATTCCAGTAATACGTGATATTTCATCAATTGGAACAGAGTCACGAATATATCGAATAATACTAACAATATCTCTTTTGTTTATAATATCATTATAACTAATAGGAATTCTATAAGAATACATGCGATTATAATGAGATGATTTAGAATATAGGTGTTTTCCTGTGATTTGATGTGGTGGTTGAACTGGCTGCATTGGCTGTTGCATAACAATTGGTATGGGCTGTAGTATTGGCTGTCTAATATAATATTGCTGTTGCTGCTGTTGTTGTACTTGCATTTGCTGCTGAGCGTGCAACTGCTGAGCCTGATACTGTTGCTGCAATTGTTTTTGTTCCTGATTATAAAGCTGTTCTCGAAATTGCTGCTGCATCTCCTGAATTTGCTGTTTCATTTCCTGTATTTGTTCTTCATATTGTTGAAGTTTATTATCATGTGTTATATGCTGTTCTTGCTGATGTTTCACAGCTTGCAATTGTTCCATAGTTGTTATAGGAGTGTATGTATTGTTATAAGCTGATTCCAAATTTTCTCGTGTTATATCAGTATTAATAGTGTTTGTAGTATATTGTGTTGGGGGATATATACTAAGAACAGGTGTAGTGGGATATGCTACTTGCTGAACTAATGATGGTAACCTTGGTTGAACAGGTGTATCGCCTATTAACATATCATGTGATAAGAAGAATGGTTGTTGAAACATATTACATAGACCCTGCATTTGTGTTGCTAGTTCACTAGCAGTAATATATGCATCTTGTAATATATCTGATGATTGATTTATAAATGCATTACAAAATTTACATATACATGGACTATCGCTTACTTGTTGTTGATAGAGGCAGAAATTAATATAATAATATATGAAGGATTCAAGAATATTAGTTATATTATACTGTTGTTTAATCGCTTCATATGGTAATTGTATTCCATTAGGATATGATAAGAATATTCCACCTGCCATGGGAACATTCATTAGTTTAATATTTGAGAATTGAAGTGACCAGAAGAATACTGAGTCAACATCAGGGAGTGCTTTGAATACAGGTAGGGACTGCATTATATAAATTATAATAGATTGGATAATATTATAATTTATATATAATATGGGTCAAATTTTTCCTAGGGGGTTAGAAGTCCTCATCAGTAGCAAATCGCATTTTTGATTGTTCCTTACCAACCCCTACTTTTGCATATTGAGATACACGTGTTTCAAAGAAATTACTCTTTCCCTCAATACTAATACGTTCCATGAAATCGAAGGGATTTGTTGCCGCTTCATATAGGGGTTTGTAACCAAGCTGTTGAAGTAGACGATTTGCAACGAATTCAATATATTCTGTCATTAGCACCTTATTCATACCAATAAGAGAACAGGGGAGCGCATCAGTAATGAATTCCTTTTCAATTGCAACCGCTTCTTTAATAATTGTATGAACCTCTTCTTCAGTTAAACGATGTACAATTTCATCATACATAGCACAGGCAAAATCGGTATGGAGTCCTTCATCACGTGCAATGAATTCATTGGAGAGTGTGAGGCCAGGCATGAGACCACGTTCTTTGAGCCAATAGATGGCACAGAAAGCACCACTGAAGAAGATGCCTTCAACAGCAGCGAAACCGACGAGTCGTGTTGCAAAGGATGCAGTAGGAGAGTCAATCCAGCGTTTAGCCCAGTCAGCTTTCTTGGCGATACAGGGAATTTCTTCAATTGCATGAAACAGTTTTTCCTTTTCTTCGCGGTCTTCAATATATGTGTCGATGAGTAGGGAATACAATTCGCTATGTATGGATTCAATGAATGCTTGACAGCTATAGAATTGTCGTGCTTCAGCAGATTGGACTTCGCGCATAAAACGGGTTGCAAGGTTTTCCATAACAATTCCATCACTACCAGCGAAGAATGCAAGTATATATTTAATAAAGTGTTGTTCATTTGCAGTCAGCTTTTGCCAATCTCGGGTGTCTTTTGACAGGTCGACCTCTTCAGGAGTCCAAAAGACAGCGACATGATTTTTATATTTTTGATAGAGTTTATGGTTCTGAATGGGAAAAAGTGTAAAACGCGTGGGGTTTGGAGTGAGAAGTGGTTCCATCTTTCAGATTATATATATAGTGGCGACAATTCTTTGGGCTTATATATTATATTTAAAATGAAAAATTACCTAATGATACTGAAGTTACAAATGTACTATTTACAAATAAATAAAGATTAAAACCAACAGAACCACTTCCTGTTTGAACACTATACTGACTGCCTGAACTAACATTATTATATGTATATGTGAAACCATTAAATGCATTCATATCCACCCTAACTGTATTTTGAGGATTACCATTGTAATTAATAGAAAATGATGGTATTATTTTATTTGTACCTGATTTACTTGCTGAAGGTGTACCTGAAAAAGATGGTGAAGGTGGTGGTGGTATTAATGTTCTGACTGTTATATCACCAGTTGCATTATTTGTAGTAACTCCATTGTATCTATATTGCACTGTTACAGTAAAATTATAAGATGTATCTCCTGTTAAGCCATTAATAGTATAAGGAGATGTACCTGACTTTGGAAAATCATTATTTTGTTTAATTATAGTACTTGCAATCTGGTAACTTAAATCATTCGGATTTGTCCATGTTAATGTAACACTATTTGAAGTTGATATTCCATTAACTGTTATTGTATTAATAAAGGTTGGTCGTGTAGTAAATGAAGAAATAGGAGTATTTCGTATATTATCACCTTTATAATATATATTAAAAAATATATCATTATATGTTGTTTTAGGTGTTAAATTTAATAAAGTTATTCTATATGTATTTGTATTTATAGAAGTAGGAGTATATATATGTTCTTCATTATTATATACAAATCCAATATCAGATATATCATTAAAGTAAAATGTTCCTTGTTGTAAAAATGTTACTGTACATGAAATATCATTTGGTGCAAAAGTAACTGTAGGTGTATTAATTTGTCCTGTATTAGGAAGAATTATTTCTTTAGTTAATGATATTAATTGTGATGCAATACCTTGCACAGATACATATATATTATTTATATTAACAGTCATTTTATATGATGTACTTGATTTAAGATATGGAAATATACAAATATTATCTTCATAAGGTATAGTAATACTGTTTTCTCCTTGTATATCAGTTAAATCAATCGTTATAAACATATCTGATAAACTAATTTCATTATTATATGGTGTTAACATGAATGATATATCAACGTATTGAATATTACTATTAGATTTTAATGTAATTGGGTTTGGTGTAAAAGTAAATATAGGTGCAAATCCTGGTATATTAATTATAATATTATTGCTTAATTTTGCG
>JACCDW011383810.1_pt1 | contig 16915 bp, 15 predicted proteins | sample 7449781 | NCBI WGS metagenome assembly JACCDW01 (sample SAMN15323449, study PRJNA562643) | freshwater metagenome | isolation source: river surface water | place: USA:Blue River Watershed | collected 2017-08-18
CTGGAACTCCGATTGTAGATGCGCCACGAAATATATCGATGCATACAGGTGCAATATCCGCAATGAATCCGCATCTATTCCTGCTGTAACGACTTTGCGAGAACTGAATCAATCGGAGAAATGAGATGCAATTGAGAAAATTGGCGATACTATTCATGTTGGCAACGAGCTGTGCGCAAGAAGAATCCTCCGAAACAAAGGCTGTTGGCAGTTACAAATCCTTGTGGCCTTCGACTAACATAGCTTATCAAATCGACCCATCAATTCCGGCTTCCATGCATGCTGCTATTCGAACTGGTGTCGCCATGTGGAATAATAATACAGTCATTAAGTTGAATGAGAATCCCGGCGCCACACCACGCATCCGTTTTGTTTTTAACAAGGAAGGCAGTAGCTTCTCTTACGTGGGATATCAGGGCAAAAGTGTTCAGGACGTTAATCTCGCTGACTGGGCCACTGCCGGAACTGTAGCTCATGAAGTCGGACATGCCTTGGGGATGGAACATGAACATACGCGGCTTGATCGCGACAATTTTGTAATCATCAAATATGAAAATATTATTCAGAGCAGCAAACACAATTTTGACATTTCAAGCAACGCGATTGACCTTGGACAATATGATTTTGACTCCATCATGCATTATCCTGCTCACTCTTTCCCCATTGATCCATCGAAACCAACAATCATCAGAAAAGATAATGGCGTTGTGCTTGGACAACGTGCCGCCCTCTCTGTTGGCGATCGATTAGGGATGGCGAGTCTTTACAGTCGCATCCATCCGGATGTAGCAACATCCAGCGATTGGGCTAGCAATTCGCGTTCTGCTCACAATTTCTGCCGAGCAGCAGGTTTCACTAGCGGCACTCTGGATGGCAATACCTATCCTTATGCTACGAGGGGGCGTGTTTTCGGTGTCATTTGCCATGACAATTCTCACGTTACACACTTCCCAAACACAGGGGTAGGCTATAACGGCAACTACATGGAAAGCCAACTGCCTGCTCATGACTTCTGCGCGGCCAATGGACACACAACAGGATACTTCGATGGCAACACTGCAATCGTGAATGGATCAAGAGTATGGTGCATTACTTGTGTAAAAAGCGCAACACGCGTACTTACTTCTTTCAAATCCAAGTTAAATCCCCACGCCCCAGCAGAATCATCACAAAAACTTCAACGTTTTGCCTGGGAAGAATGTCGCAATAGAGGATTTGTCTCAGGCCTTCCCGAAGGAAACTGGATAGGTGATCAAGATATCTTCGCCATTCAATGCTTTGGTGGCGTCTATCACGAAGCGTTTTCTGGGATACTCAACTAAAGTCAACAAAGCATTCTGAACAGGGGAGGTTGTTCCCCATCAGGTTTTACTAAAGAAGGATCCTGTTCGATCCTTCCTGGAAGCGGTCTCAGGGTGGCATACAAATCGTCGCGGGACAGCCGAAAGATTCGTACAAAAAATTTTACGAAGTCGAGTTTGTCATCGGACTCCTTCTTCAAGAAAGCCTCATCTCGCAAGCGAGCTGATCTTTTCAAGAGAAGCAAGACAATTAAGTTGAAGGAACGATCTAAACAGTAGAATACCTGCGATCTTAATTCACGATTGTTTACCATTTGTCCCTGCATTCATACACCGTCAATGCTTGCAGAGAAGATCGGCAGGTTTTCATGTTAGCGCCACTACTCAGCATGAACATTGCTAATTACCGTGGGACATATAATTTTGTTCGCTTTATTTTTGCCTCCCACTTGAGATATCACTCTTCACAAATACCAGAATGTTCCTTTACACAAATGCGAAGAACAGTGTTCTTCTGCTAAAAGCTAATGAAATGGGATAGTTGATCATTGCGATTAAAATACGTTCGTTATATGAATACGAACTGGATGTTTGGCCAAATCACATACGCAACGAATGACTCTGACATAAAAGTGAGATGCACAAAATTGGAACAGGATCTGTTAACGCAGGCTGAAGAACCGACACCTATTGATTTTGGCGGAAAACAAATCGATATTGAAATTCATAAAATAGACCTTTCGCAAAACTATCGATCCATCGACATCAACTCAGATGAGTTCATAGCGCTTAAGGAATCGATTCAATTGCAGGGTCTCATGCAACCGCCTATTGTTACGCTTCAGAGTAACGACAGCACTCCCTACTTGTGTGTGGCCGGACATCGTCGCATTATCGCTCTGCGTGAATTGAAACATGAAGTCGTTTCGTGCATCATAGTGAATGTGAAGGATCCGGCTCAAATTCAAGCCGCGCGATTGGCGGAAAACATTGTCAGGGAAAATCTGAAGCCGCTGGAACTCGCTCACGCCGTCAAGAGCCTTAAGATGAATTTGAACGTTTCATCCAAAGGTTTGGCCAGACTGCTCAATAAAGATAGAGCGTATCTTTCGAGAATACTCAGAATTGCCGATTGGCCTGAAGATGTTAAGGAACTCGTTCGCCTTCATAATATCAACATGCGGCGGCTATTCATGATCGCAGCTCAGAATCTGTCGCCAGACGACCTGAGGGTGGAAATCCAGAAGATGATTGACAGCAAGAAAGCCGGCGCGTCCTCATCGTCGCATTCCATCCCGAAATATCGGGAAACTCGCGACATGTACTTCAGGAATCAGAAGATACCGGAGTCTGCCAAAGATTGGATTCTGAAATTCCTGCGCGATAATAAGATTCGCGGCTGGTTCGAGGACACGCTGCCCTAAGCTGACGTTGAAAGCAATAGCCTCTGACTTCCAACGTTAATTCCCACTCCCAATGACACGGAGGGGTGTACAGTACACCCTTTCAAGATAACTAAGCCATATCGACACAATTATGGTCTCTGCCGCAGGGCTGAGAGTCCAAGATGGTGACGGCATGTTTAGGTTTCACACTTAGAATTACGTAGGATGGGACGTGCAGAACACATCGGAGCTGGATGCTTCTTTTGAGCGGCTGGGAGATATGCTGCCTGACTTTGTTGCCCGATACGATAAGCTCTGCAGGATACGCTATATGAACCGCTCCCTGCTGGAAGCACTGAGGGTCAAGCTTTCCGACATTGCCGGCAAGACTCCAGAAGCCGCATGGCCAGATGGGCGTTTCTCGGGGCTTCAGAAAAAAATCCAGGAATGTATCGACACGGGGAACGTGAGCAGCATCGATATCACGGTCCCGGATCACCAGGGTGGCGTGGAATACCACAATATTCGCCTGGTCGGTGAACGAACCGCAACCGGGGAGCTCTGTGGAGCATTGGCACTCGGCAGAAATCTGACGGATCGCTTTCTCCTGGAAAGAAACCTGGTCGCGGCGTCCCGACTCAAGTCATTGGAACAAATTGCGTCCGGAGTTTGTCATGAAGTGAATAATCCCCTGGCCATCATTTCTGCCTGTTCCAAGCGATTGAAGCTCATGTCCCAGACCATGCAGGGCCGCGAAAACGAAGTTATCAAGACCACGCAATGGATCGACCAGGCCGTCGAGCGAATCTCCTATATTGTTCAAAGTCTCTATATCCTGGCTCACGAAGAAAGCCGGTCGGATTCCCAAGCTGTAAATATCGTCGAGGCCATCGACGGGGCCCTTTTTCTGTTTCGAGAGAACCTCAAAAAACACGCAATCGAACTCATCGAAGACTTTCGAAAGAATCCACGGATTATGGTGGCGGGCAGTCGATCGCAACTTTCGCGTGCCATCTTGAATCTCGTCAGCAATTCTTATGATGCTGTTCTCGCTGCAGATAACCCCTGGATAAAAATTTCTTTGAGTCTTGATGAAAAATCCATCAGGATCAAGGTCATCGACAGCGGACCTGCGCTGGAGCAGGACACGATTCTGAAGCTTACGCAACCTTTCTTCACCACCAAAAAATTAGGCAAAGGCGCAGGGCTGGGCCTAAGCGTGGCGAGCGCGATTGCAGAGTCCCATCACGGACGACTTTTTTATGATAAAGAGAGCACGCATACCTGCTTCGTGCTGGAACTTCCTCAACGGCGCTAGCGCTTTTTTCAGATAATGAAAATCACGCGAAACGCGAGCTTCGCACACTCTGTTTTTTCTTTGAATTATTCTGAACTGTTTTAACATTAAAAAGAGTGCTACTCCTTCAGTAAGCGATAAAACAAAGAATCTTCCGCTTCAATCAGAACGCCTGCTCCTTTCTTAGTCCAAAGATTGGTGAACGGGATCAGTTCGGCTATTGACTCAATGTCTTTTTTTCAGGAGTTTTGCCCGCATGAAAAATCGAGGCTCCGCGCAGGGTTTTAGTCTGCTCCAGGTTCTTATCGCCTTGGGAGTGGCAGGGATACTTGCCGTTGGAGTATCTCGCATGAGCAACAATACCCTTAGCATGATCAAGAAGGCCTCCATTGACGATGAAAGAAATGGGATGTTTTCGCTCCTTAGAAAAAGCGTATCCTGCGAAAAAACCTATGAAGTCCTGGGTCAGGGCAATGGTCATTGCGGTTCATTCAAGGACAAGACCATCAATGTTTACCGGTCTGATAAGATACTGATCCATCGGGATGGAAGCAGGATGGGCAACTGGGATGTCAAAGCTTTCTGCAGGGACGGCGAAGGGCTCGACATTCGCGTGGCTTATGTAGGAAAAGGAGAGCAGGCCCAAGCAGATCCTGTCACGAAAATGCCTCTTGATTTCGATTTCCCAAAAAACATCCTAAAACCTTCGCTATGCTTCGGTGAAGATGCGTCCTCCGGGCCTGACCTGGAATGCACGACCGCAAGCCGAAAACTCGGCACTGTGATCTCAAGTCAGACCAATGTGGTCCAAGCGTATAATAAAGGCACGGTGGGCACGGAATCCTGGAAGTGGGGTCTGACCTGCAGTGAACGCTACAGCCGCGTTTCGTGCGCCATGAGCACACCTACAAAGTTGCCGGCGGACTATGACATCACCATGATTGATCGAGGCTGCGCGAGCGACAACGATGAATGGGATGGTGCTTTCACCCTTCAGATCGTTTGCTGTCGTCTTGCCAAACCCACCTGACTCGTTATCAACAGGAAAAGCCATGAAATCTCTCCCTAAGATCGATTTTGACGAACTTGCAAAAACAATACTGGATCTGGCCAGCAGCGACATCGATAAAGCATCACGAGCCAGACTCCTCAGCATTTATCGGTCGATCGAGGATAATATATTTGTCGAGCTGCAGACTTTCCTCACCGGCATTTTTCATGGAGCCAGGACGGGTTCTTTTGCGTTGGGACAGAATTCCAGGATCTATGAAGTCAAGGTTCCGAAACTCATGGCTGGAATAGAACTGCAAAACTCACTCCGCAATATTTTTCTGCACCTGATGAGGGATTCCCTGGATCATGTCTTTGGTTCGGAAATGGAACGCTTTCAGAAAGCCAACACATCGAAAAGCAAATTTGAAATCCAGGGCAGAATCATTGGGAAATGGGTTGAATTCTGCGTTCAGGATGAGGCGAGGGTCCTGCACCTCGCAAAATTGAAGGTTCTGGCTGCTTCAAAGGACTTTGACTACTCCGACTTGGAGACTCTGGCTGACGTGATATTTCTTGACGAGGAAACAAAGTTCAATGGGAGGCAAGGCCTGGCATCGATCAGGAAATTGGTGAGTACATTGGGTGGCACAATTCACGTGATTTTGCTCGGACCACAACAGCTCATATCGGATCTGGTTCCATTTGGCTTCCGGATCAATCTTCCTCTCGAACATTTCTTCCTGCCACTCGAGTCCAGGCATTCGAAGCACTGAAGGCCGAGTCCATCACATTTCGTCCTGCAATGCTTCATCCCGGGTCCTGCGAATGGCGGGCAGCAGTACAAAAAGAAGAGTCAGAACAGCCAAACCAAGGAGGAGCGCACTCAAGGGGCGCGTGACAAAAACCATCGTATCTCCGCGCGCCAGGAGCAAGGCGCGCCTGAGATACTCCTCCATCATCGGGCCGATAATGTATCCCAGAAGAAGAGGAGCAGGCTCGCAGCCAAGTTTTATTAGGATATAACCAAAGAGCGCAAAAAGCGGCATCAGATAAAGATCGAAAGTGCTCCCATTCAAGCTGAATACCCCGATTGAGCAGAAAGCCAAAATCACCGGATAAAGCAGGGAATACGGCACCCGCAGAAGGCGCACCCAAAGACCAACGAGAGGCAGATTGAGGATAATGAGAAAGAGATTTCCCACCCACATCGAAGCGATCAGTCCCCAAAATAGCGCCGGCTGTTCGGTAATCACGGAAGGACCCGGCTGAATCCCTTGCATAATCATGGCACCGATCATAAGGGCCATCACGGGATTGGACGGTATGCCCAGAGTCAACATGGGAATAAATGATGTCTGTGCTCCCGCGTTATTCGCAGCCTCAGGTGCCGCCACACCTTCAATGGCCCCTTGACCGAAATCCTTGCCATGCTTGGATACCTTCTTTTCAAGTGAGTAGGCTGCAAATGATCCTAAGATGGAGCCACTCCCGGGAAGGATACCCAAGACCGAACCTAAAGCTGTGCCTCGTAGAATAGGAGCGATGATACGTTTCCATTCTTCGCGTGTGAGCAGAAGACTCGAAATCCTGCTGACGGTCGCAGCTTCACCGGAGTCGCTTTCAATATTGCGAAGGATCTCGCCCAAACCAAAGATACCCATGGCAACGATGACGAAACTTATGCCATCCGCGAGTTCCGGCCAATCAAAGGTAAAACGGGCGACACCTGAATTGGTATCGGTGCCGAGGAGACCAAGCAGAAGGCCGAGGACAACCATCCCGAACGCATGAAGAAGCGAACCACGGGCCAATACGATCGCAGCCACAAGTCCCAAAACCATCAAAGAGAAATATTCCGCAGGTCCGAAACGCAAAGCGATCTCGGCCAAGGGCGGTGCGAAAAGTGCGATGAGAACAGTGGCCAGGGTCCCTGCAACAAACGAAGCTATCGCTGCTGCGGAAAGGGCTGCTCCCGCTCGGCCTGCTCGGGCCATTTTGTAACCATCCAGAACAGTGACGACAGAGGATGCTTCCCCAGGAAGGTTCAGGAGTATGGCTGTTGTGGAGCCACCATACTGTGAACCATAGTAAATTCCCGCCAGCATGATGAGAGCCGAAGCCGATGGCAGACCAAAGGTAAGGGGGAGCAGCATCGCAATCGTCGCTGTCGGACCAAGACCGGGCAAAACACCGATAAGTGTTCCCACAAAAACACCGGCCAGGCAGTAGAGGAGGTTCTGGAAACTCAACGCAGTTTCCAAACCAAGACTCATCGGGCCCAGAAGATCCATCATGAGCGTCGCTCCTCTTCACTCATGGATACCCAAGGCCCCACGATCGGCAGCGGTATATTCAGTCCCTTCACGAAGACGAGGCAGCAGAAGAGGGTGAGGGCTGCTGCCAAAATCAGCGCAGGCCAAAGACGAAATCGCGGACTGGCGATGGACGTGAGTACAATGTAAAGCGGTAAAGCGAGGGCCAAGCCCAGCCCTCGCACAGTCGCTGCAAAGAGGACTGTAGCACTGATCGTAATCATGAGAGGTCGCAGAGCGATCCTTTCAATCGAGGCACCTTTGACTTTCAATCCACGGCCTATTGCCAGGACACCAATGCCGCTCAGCAAGCAACCCAAAACTGTGGGAAAATAAGCGGGTCCCATGCGCGTGGCCGTCCCCATCTCATAGCTTTGAGACAGAAATATCGCAGCGCCGCCAATGAAAAGATAAATCAATCCAGCCCAAAATTCCTTCGGACTGGTGATACCGAGGATCATGCGCGAAGCTCCCTGATGGATCGAGATCCTGATTAAGAAGGCCCACTATTCTGCGAATTGACCAGCCTTCTTGATCACTCCATCCCAGCGGGCAAGTTCATCTTTCAAATAGGCTCTCAAAACTTCAGGCTTCTGCCGCTCCTCGGGTTCAGGTTCGGTTCCGAGTTCAGCGAAGCGGCTGATCACAGTTTTATCCTTAAGAGCCACTTTCAAGGATTGGTTCAATCGATCCACCACGGTCTTGGGTGTGCCCTTGGGTGCATAGAGAGCATGCCATACAGTAATTTGGAAGCCACTCAAACCGCTTTCGGCCGCGGTGGGGAGTTCTGGCAAGGAGGCCACCTTTTGTGGAGTGGTCACAGCATAAGCTTTAATTTTACCGGCCTTGATTTGACTGCTGGTATTGGTCGTCTGATCGCACATGAAATCGACCTGACCGCCCAGCAAATCATTCATCGCAGGTCCCGTTCCCTTATAAGGAACGGTCGTCAAAACTGTATCGATCGCTTTCATCAGCAGCATACCGCAAAGATGGGAAGCCGAACCCAAGCCAGCATTGGCGTAAGTAACCTTGTCCTTATTTTTCTTTGCGTATTCGATCAACTCCTTCAGATCCTTGGGTGGAAAGTCTTTTCTGGCGACAATGGTCATGGGTACAGGTGTGACAAGACCGATCGGCTCAAAGTCTTCCACTTTATAAGGAAGTTTATTGCGATAAAGAGTAGGTGCTGTGGCCTGACCGATATGATGAAGCAGTATCGTGTATCCATCAGCAGCGGCTCGCGCGACACGACCAGCGCCCAGAGTACCGCCAGCGCCTCCAACATTTTCAATCACAACTGTTTGCTTAAGATCCGCGCTCATCGCCTGCGCTATCAATCGGGCGACTGTGTCCGTCGGCCCACCCGCAGTGAACGGGACAACCATCGTCACCGGCTTATTCGGAAACGATGCTTCGGCAGAATGCCCCTTATCCGCAAAAAAGACAGCAACCAGGATAAATAGCGTCAGGAGTGGTTTAATAAAGTTGGAAGTCATGCGTCCTCACGTATCGATTGGGGTGAAAACTCCATTCCGTTGGGTGCCCCATCATAGCTGAAGCACGAAGACAGCCAAAGCCTATTCATCCCTCGATCCACGAAAACCAGATCCTCGTCTGCAGAATTCCAATCATACACGGAGCGAAGTCAGAGCCTCCTCCACTTTGCTTTTTAAGGCTGACGCGGAAAGCGCTCCGATCCACCGCGTGATGATTTGACCATCATGCATCAGGACAAGAGTCGGGAGACCACGAACGCCCATCCGGCTGGCGATATCCAATTCATCATCCGCATTGATTTTGACGAAGGTCAACCGCCCTTTATATTCGTCTTCCAAAGCCTCCAAAGTCCTGTTGAGATCAAGGTACGGCGCACAGTTCGGCCCCCAGAAATCAAGCAAAAAACTCCCTGATGCTGTCATGACCTGGGTTTGAAACGCCTCGAAGCCAGCAATTGTAATCAAGGTCCACCTCCTATCCCGTTCGCGGCATTCTTCCCATTATTTCAGACAGCTGGCCCCATCAAAAGACCCGCCTGTCGATTTCACTTGCAGTTCCTGTGCGGCTTACTATGATAACCGTTTTCGATAGGTTCTCACCCATATAAGTGACTAAGAATGATGACAAAATTTTACAGCTTCCTCATCGGCCTTCTCGGCGCAACATCTCTGGGTTGGGCATCCACACCCGCCAACCCATCCTTTCTTACAGCGCAGGAATCCGAAGCCGTGGTTCGCGAGATCGACAGCATCTGTGGCGATTCCTGGTGTTCGGGTGACCTGAACTATCGCTTCGATCAACTCGTCTGCAATAGCGCGGAATGCTATTTCGATATTCAAGTGATCACCAGAAACGATCCTGCTGCTGGCCAAAGCCGCCCTTACCGTTGCCAACTGAATGACTTTCACGCCGCCAGCGACCTTGTACGTGTGGACTCGATTGCCGGCGAGATCTTCTATCGCTATACCGATAAACTTTACGATGCTGTGAGTCAATGCATCAGCGCGGAAGTTCCTGTCCGTCACCCCGTTATCTATTTGCCGAAGAGCAGCGCCTGCCGCGATAGTCTCAGAAAACAGCCTCGTTTCAAGAGCGCCGCGCACAGCGTCTATGCGGAAGTATTCTACGAGCTGGAAAACAAAAAGCAGGCTTCGGCGAGAGTCCTGACTCAAATGGTGGAACAATACGCTGGCCAGTCCGCAAACTGCACCCTTGAATACTACATGGCCTTTGAAGATGAGGTCCTTTGCGAGCGCGTCGCTGGACAGCGTGAGATTTGCAGCCTTCCTACGGATCTGGGACACTTCGTCGTGATTCGGGATTATGTCGACAGCGCGGCGGTCATCTATATTGAAAATAGTAAGAAGACACCGCAACTGGGCTCTTTTTCCAACGACGACGTAAGTGTGAAGCTGGCCCAGCCTGAAGCCTGTTACACCGAACTGCTCAACCTGGATGGCAAGCAATCCGCTCAGACACCTTTTGCCAGCTCCGATCACCGTTCTTATTTCGTCAGCGCAAAGGGCATGAATCTGAAGCAGGACGCTCGTAAGAATGCTGCACAATTGGTGAATCGTGCTGTTGCGGGCTTGGAAAAAATCCCGGGTGGAACCTGCAAGGCTCCTTCTGCGACTCTCGCTGTCTCCAGCAACGCTTGCAGGACCTTGGGCGGTGTGGATGTTTGCGTATTCAGTCAGCTGAATTCCGGCTATTTTGTTGTCACGCCTGATGCGGCTGACGGAGCGTTTGTGACCTTTATTCGCTTCGATTAAAACAGAGGCGGTGCCGGCAGGGCTCATTTCCGCTCTTCGGAGAGAGGACGGGGTGAGCTGTGCCTCGCGATATATTCGGGCAGACTCACCATCGCATTCCTCGTCACGTAAGCGGAAAGATAGGCATCAACGTCAGGATTCACATCCATCTCCAAGCGAAAGAACTCCTCGGTCCTGCAAAGCGCCGGGTCACTCTGCACGAAATGTCTACGGCACATCAGAGGACGAACGCTATAGATCGAGCATTTCTGATCGGCACCCAGAAAAATACAACGGCGGTCTTCAAAGGGAAGCCTTTCATAGGATCCAGGCCCTTTGGCCAGGGCCTCGGTCTGGATCTTAAGACGATCGACATCCAACTCCAATGGATGTTCCGAGAGGTACGTGAGAATCAAACTCCCTTCATAGGGCCCTAAGTCGACCTTTTGATGACAACAGGCCGAACAGCCTGCTTTGCAGGAAATCGGTGGTCCCTTGCTGGAAACGACTTCATCCAGGACCAGCTGTATCTTGCCGAGAGCAATCGAATAAGCATAATCAGGATCCATGACCCTGAGCTGCTGTTCATAGCCAGCCAGTTTCTGATCAAAATAGGCTATTTTTTCAGGACTATTGGACGTCTTAATCAGCACGCCCTGGGGCGTCAGATTAAAATCCACCGCCTGCGCCTGAGCTGAGATCCTTTTCACTTTCCTGGGACGCTTGCTCATTCCGATCCCTTCAGCCTTACGCAATCGTGACAACAACAGTTCCTCGCTTGCGCCCCGTGTCAGCATAAGCGTGGGCCTCGGCGATCTGTGCGAGCGGAAAGGAACGATCGATGACAGGTTTATAGAGACCGCGCTGGGCGAGATCCACCAGATAACGCATATCTTCGACTCGCTCGGGCGCAGTGCCCGTGATTATCTTTTTTCCATCTTTCAATGGCTTCCAAAGAGGTTCGAGCATTTGGGACAGATCCGCACTCACGAGGATAAGTCGGCCTTTCTCTTTCAAGAGGTACTCACACTTCGACGACAAAGTTCCCGTTGTATCCAGAATAACATCATAGCGAGTGGACTCTTTGGTGAAATCTGTTTGCTTGTAATCGATCACGCGCTGCGCTCCCAGGGAACGCACTAATTCGACGTTTTTCCCACTGCAAACTCCTGTGACATCCGCACCAAAGTTTTTAGCCAACTGCACCGCAGCCGTGCCAACAGCCCCGGACGCTCCCACGACTAAAACTTTTTCATGAGCTTGAACATGAGCCCTATCTCGCAAAAAATAGAGAGCTGTAAGACCACCAAAACACAACGCAGCCGCGTCGGCAAACGTCAGCGATTCAGGCTTGATCACAACGGGTCCAGCCTCCGGCATCACTTGATATTCGGCATGGGCACCAAATTTCATTCCAGTGAAGGCTATGACTTGATCACCTGCTTTAAAGCGAGTCACGTCACGTCCTACAGCTTCAATTACGCCTGCCAGCTCGGTCCCCAGCACTGGCTTCCGGGGCCCGGACCAGCCCAGAGCCAGACGCGCCATAACTTTCATGCCTCTTGGAAAATTGGCCGCTCGGACTCGACAATCTCCGGAAGAGACGGAGCTGGTCATAACCCGAATCAGGACGTCCCGATTTCCGGGAACTGGCTTTGTGGTCTCCTCAATCTTCAAAACCTCGGCTTGCCCATAACGAGTGCAAACGGCTGCTTTCATATTCATCACCTTCAATCCGGTTTATGCCTGCTTACAGGGCCCATCTTAATGAGCAAGAGCATCAGGATGCAACATCCGTTAATTCAATGAGCAGCTCGCATCCCCTTTGATTTTCACGATCCTTGATATGCACGTCTCCCTGGAAAGACTGCGCGATTTTTCGGATGGCTGAAAGCCCAACACCGCGGCCGCTGGTCTGGGAAATCTGCTCCGCTGTGCTCAAGCCCTCCAAAAAAACCACATCAGCCAGAGTTTGTCCGGGCCCTGGCACAAAGTTTCTTTCCTGGATCAACTGCTTCAGACGCGTCCAATTCAACCCACGACCGTTATCCTGTATGCTCAGAAGGATTTGACCTCTCTGGTTTTTTTGCAGCTGCACATGAAGCTCTGGCTGTAAGGAGCCCGGCTGCTGTTTAAACCCATGATCGATACTGTTAATCAGCGAATGCAGGAGTATATCCTTAACAGCCTGCCTCATGTCCTTATTCCAATTCAGGATCTCTTCATCCACGCGTATACGATGCAGGCGAATGCCCTGATCCAGACAATGCTTTTGAATGGATCCCCACTGATCCGCCAGAATCTGAAGAAGACTGCTGTCCTCTTGTATGGCAGCGTCGCGAGCCCGCGCTCCTATCAGCTCTGCTATACGCTGATAGTCGGACCATACCTCAATCCATTCTTCAGCCTTCACCGCAATTTCCTGTTCGGAGGACTGAATCTGGCGTCTTGGGTCCAAAAGATCTTCCAGCTGATGTGTGATGGAAGCCAGATCACGAAGCCCCAACGTCCGTGCTTCCCCCTTGAGACTGTGGAGTTCGGGAAGTTTTTCCCGCATCACCGCCCCACCTTGTCTAATAAAGTCCACACGTGGACTGGCATTTTGAATGAACTTCTGAAATCGATGTGGCGCAAGAAGGGATATTTCTTCCATGATATGCTGCAAGCGTCCGCGCTGCGCTCTGGCATGACCCACTTCCTGCTCAAGTATATGCTGCTTGGTGATGTCACGCATGGCCACGATAATTCGCTTGATCTTCTGGTCTTTACCAAAGAGTGGCTGCCAGTGTAGAGAAATCAAACGTCGACCTTGATCTAGACTCAACTGTTGGGGCAGGTTTCCGGCGTTAAGTTCCCACACCAGTGCGGCCTCATCCATGCAGGATGTGATGACTTCACGTATCATCTGTCTTTCGTCAGGCTTCAAATCAGATTTATCCAAAAGATAGAGCATGACATTCTGCCGAGCTGAATCGGGAGCATCATGACCGATTACATGATCGAGATAGGGTGAAAGACTGGACTCAACCTTTAAATCGCGGCCTACGGTGATGATGCCTTCCTCGATGTTATCCAGGATGTGCTGAATTCGGGCTTTGGCCTGCCTTGTCTTGCGAACCTGCATCAAAGCGAAATAGAGAAGCAAAAGACTCACAAGGATCAAGAACAAAAGGACGATGGCCACCGTCTTGATAAGATCAGCCTGTTGCAGCTGATGCTCCTTCAGTTCATTATCCTTCTTCAGGAGTTTATTTTCCTGTTCCTGCAGCTGGTAGCCGAACTTGACTTGCAATTCATTGAGCTGATCCTTCTTGCTCTTCTCGTCAATCTGCTGGTGAATCTCGATGAATTTTTCCATCGATCGATAGGCTTCAGCATGGCGTCCCAGTCCAGTCAGAGCCTGAGCCCGCTCACGAGCAAGGTTGGCCTTATCATCCTGAAGATGGTCGGGGAACATGGCATCCGACTGATTGATCGTGTCCAAGGCTTCGGCCCAACGTTTCTGTCCCAGATAAACCCTTGCCTTCCAATGCAGGGAATCGGCGATCCAGATATCGGATTCCAACTTTCGGAATTTTGCCAACGCCTCATCGATGTAATAATGAGCCTTGTCATACTCCTTGAGGTTCATAAGGGCCTCACCCCGCGTCAGCTGGCTGAAGGCTGCCAATCGATCCTGGTTTAAGTCCTTCATTAAAGCTTCGGCCTTATCAAAGTAAACCAGGCCCTGCCGGACGCTCGTGGGATCTTCTTTCCGCGTAAAGTGTCGACCGAGATTGATCAGGGCGATCGCACCCATGTGACGAACATTTTCGCGAATGCAGTAGTCGATCACCTGCTGATACAGCTGGATGGCCTTATCCGTATCGCCCATGCGACCGGCGAGGATAGCACTATCGTTCTTAATAAGGATGGGCAGGATATCACCGGGATAGCCGTACTCTTCAGCAAGCTCCGAAGCCGCTTTCGCATAACTTAACGCCAACTGCAGATTGCTTTCGGATTCCGCTGCCGCCGCATATTCCCGATAAACGTCGGCCAGAAGACGCCCGCCACCGTGGGTTTCCGCAAGCTGCTTGATAGGCTCCAATACTTTGCGAAAGTCCGTGACGTCCGCGCCACTATCTGTATTGATACCATCAAGCATTAGATGCAGGCGAATGAGGAGCGGTTTATCATCGGATTTTTCTGCGATTCGAATCGCCTTTCTTACTTTTTCATCTCTTGCATAGGGGTCATCCTCGCAGCCGGTCTCCATACATGTACTTATGTAGATGGCCAGAGCCTTCGCCCAGGCGAAGGAATCAGGCGGATGATGGCCCTTATCGAGCTGTTCCCGTGCCCAGCGATTCATGGCGGTGGGATCATCCATCATCGTCTTGAACAGATCATCGTAGCTCAGATCGAGATGGGGAGGCTGAACAGCATGCAAAGTCAAGGGTTGAATCAAGAGCAGAGCCAGCAGCAACGCCCGCATCGAAAGCGACCCCCTGGAAAATTGACGATCGCATCTATCTTAGCATGTTTAGTGGAACATTTGCTGTTCACTTCGCGCTGAAAGCTCGACAAGGCGCTGCATGGTGGCAAGTAGTTCCTTGATACGACGCCCCTGGTCAGGCGCAGGTAATGAATTAAGATTCGATATCTTGATTCTTGAGCCTAGTCTAGCCCTAATATATCCTTAAAAAAATCAAAATTTGGAAGGATAGAATCCTCGCCATAAGAAAACAGAGGTTGCGCTATGAAAAATGATTCATTGATTGGTACAATGCTGGCTCTTGCATGCTGGATCGGAGCTTGCGGCGGGGGCGGCAGCAGCGGGTCCGATGATACAACCACAGAAGCCGGCGACCAATTGCAGGATGTTGCCACCTTGGAAGGGCAGTGGGTTTCGGGAGTCTGTACGGCTCGCAGCGACAATCTAACGTCCGTAGCCGGTGTGTACGTGATCAGTAAGACAAGTGCAAGCGGCATCGCTTGGAATTCCGGGAGCATGACGTACAGCACCAAGGACTGCTCAGGAACGGGCGTGCTTTCCGAACTGACATCCAACCTTGGTTCCGTCGAATTCACCAGCACCCAAAGTCTAGGAGCGCATCAGTACTATCGAGGAACGTATACTCCTTCCAATGGCTCAACAAAGCCAATGATCTGGGCGCTCCCGACAGCTCAAAAACTTTGTGTCTTGACAGATTCGGAGCCTACAGTGTTTCCGACCGCTCAGAGCGTCAAAGATTATGTCGACGTTCTCGCGGCCAGCACATGCTATTACAAGAAAGTGTAGGATAGGCTCGGAAACCTATGCATCATCCATTCTTCATGCAACTTTTTTCACCACGGGCTTGGATTCCTGAGGAACAAGCTGATCGTAGGCGCCATAGCTGGATGACGCGAGATGCCCTGTCCAGGTATCAAAGCGCCGACCACTTTTGAAATCAGACCTTTGATGAACAGCCACGTACGTCAAACTCTTGAGGTGACCAAAGACATTCCCTGGGCCATCGTAAATAAGCGTACGCCAGGTCCCGGTGTCAAGAAAGTAGGCGGCTTGAGAGCCAGGCGCTTCGATGGGCACCTGATCGTGATGATGGGTGTGACCAGCAATGACCAGATCGACTTCACCTTTCTTTAAAAGATCTTCCTGAGCCGCGTAGCTTGCTGGTTCGGCCTTCTCCACAAAACCCTTCAGCATCAATGCGGTTTTCACCAGCCATACCAGCTTCGATGCCGGGGCCACATTCAAGAACCAAAGGATACAGGCGGCAACCCATTTCATGGTGAGAACACGGCTCAACCAGGGTGTCCCTGGTCGCTTGAAGAAAGGATTCTTGAGAATGACCGCGCTGGCCTCCACCAATATGGGGCGCATCAATTCAGCGACCTCATCATCCAGACTCTTGCCAAACTCATTGTTGATGCGGTTCAAAGCAAAAGTCAGGTAATCGAAAGTCGTATGATCTGGCCTGACATCATCAAAATCCAAAAGCGCGAGATAGAGCTTGCGATAAGCTTCCCCTTCGCGGGCTTTTTTCATAGGCTCTTGATAAATCTTGCGGAATTTATATGCGAGTGCGGCACCGACTTCCAGGGCCAGCACATCCCCCAATGGCGAGCGTAGATAGCGTTCCTCAGGCTTTTCAAAAGGCTGTGCCGCCACATAATTGAAGCGATCGTACTCATGCCCGTGGCGGATCAACACTCCATAACGGGCTCCCTCTTCCTGATGACGGAACGTCAGCTCATGAGGAAAGGCATCATCCTTGAGCGGCATGCCGAGCAATTCGCGGACCTTGCGCCGGGTTTCAGGCCATGCATTCACCAGCCGGTCATGGTTGCCAGGCAGATACACGATTTCAAAGCTGATATCAGCAAACTC
>JACCDW012074057.1_pt1 | contig 16906 bp, 34 predicted proteins | sample 7449781 | NCBI WGS metagenome assembly JACCDW01 (sample SAMN15323449, study PRJNA562643) | freshwater metagenome | isolation source: river surface water | place: USA:Blue River Watershed | collected 2017-08-18
CACAATCATGCGTGTCAATACATAAGGAAATGCTTCGCCTAGTGGCACATAATTCTCATTGCATCGATAGCACCAGCAACGATAATTTCCCTGTGTTTTGAGCTTTTTGCCAAAGATCATTTCCCAGTTTGACGAAAATTTTTCTTGGCTTACACTAAATGGCCTTGGCTTATCGCCTTTTCCACTCATACCATTTCCTCAACTATACCTAAAATTTCTGCAAAAATCAGCAAGAAGCCGGCGAAAAATAAGTTACCATAGATCAAACATCCCCCGGCGCCGATACGTACAATGCTCTTGACAAGGCTGACATAAAAATGTCCCTTGCTGGTATCTTTGGGTTGGATGTTTAGCATAGGGGGATGATGCGGGCAGCGCCCTTGGTTGTAATCACACTCAGGTGTGTACTCTCGGTTACAGGTAGTGCATTTCATTGTGAAACTTTTGTGAGTTCATTGAGTTTTTCTATCACATTGTCAAGAGACTCAGACACTTCCCAAGTTCCGTGTGGTGGACAATACAGCATGGTTTTGTACTCCAAGGATCCATCAGTGTTTGTGGCCACATGAGCGTGCACAGTAATAATGACATCAGTGTTGATAGAAATTTTATTGCCGCGATGTGCTTCGGCAGAGTTAGTTAATGTAATAAATGGCATTTGGTTCTTTCATTTGGTTTGATTTAATGTTTCCCAGACTTTTTGTTTTTCCCGTTCCTCTAACCATTGGTTTTCTACAGAGTAAGTGGGACACTTTTCAAGCAGTTCTTCTACTAGGAATTTTACACGATATAGGTCTTGTTTGCAACCCCAAGTGACAAAACCGTCCATTCTTGGATCTGAACATGCCCAGTGAATGCGTTTGAGCTGGCTTTCAATTTCGCCCATGCTCCAGTTTTTCATCATACGTGCAACATGTGGTCAGGTTTTTTGTCAATGTGAACAGCATCTGAGAATGTTTCATCTTGTGGCTGTTGGTCACTTTGAATCATGATGTCTTTGGGATCGACTCTGCGCAAGGCTCGCTTGCCGGTCTCGTCTTCAATTTCAATACCACGAGTCCAGCGTCCGTGAGCAACCAAGATCCACTCACCCACTTGAACATCATGCTGATCGGGACCCACAGCATACACTTGCCCCCAGCGAGGGCGAATGCCTGTGCCTTTGCCGTTGTCGTTTAATAACACAATACCACCCGAACTAATACGCTCGTCAAATACCATGTCACTCACAATCACAGCATCGCCAAGTGGCTTTAGTTGGTCGCGATTGATCTTGTGTGCTGAATACGCTAATTTCATTATCTACCTTGTTTGTTAATTTGTTGATTGTACTGCTGAGTCAATTCTTGATTTTTGGTACGAATCACTTGATTGTTGTCGTCCAACAAATCTCCACGAGCGTTGACTTTCATATTGCCTACTGCTCGAACATTTTCATTTTGTAGCGCCAAGCTGCCCATGTCAATGGTCTTGCCTTGTGCAGTTTTGTATGTTTGTTTGGTCATGTTTTTCCCCTAAAAAATTATTTAACGCAAAAACTCTGCAGGATCTAATTCGTAATACATGCTGTTGATTTGATGAACACCCAGCAGATACAGAATATAACTGGCCACCGAACTACCACGCCCCACGCCCCAAATCAAACGATTCTCGGTCATTAGGTCCACTAGGTATTTCAAATAGCGCAGGAGATCAAACAGCCCACGCTCTTGATACAACAGCAGCTCATGCCCCACACGCTGTAATTCTGCGTCAGTTTGGCACAGCGAAATCACATGTTCAGCAATGTCCAGTTGCTTGTATTGGTCAGGCATGAACCAGTGGCCTTGCTTTATTTTGTCAAATTCTTCCACACTGACCATGCGGTGGTCCAAGCTGGCAATCAAGTGTGGGATACGCTCTAGCATTTGAGCTGCTGACTCTAGGTTCACAGAACTGTCCACAATCAAGCCGTCCAAGGACTGGGGTTCATGTGCCTGCATCAGCAAGTCACACACATCATCTTCTGAGAAGATTTGTTCACTGTACTGGTTGATCTTCATTTTTACTAAAGTTTGCAAATACCACAGTATTGCCAGCATGTTCTTGTGTGGCTTCAGGCCAATCTAATCCATACTCATGCCAACCCTGATTGACTACCTTGACAACTTTGTCAGTATACGAAATTGTATCAATGTTGTTGTGCTGACAAGATTCCTTGTGCCACCAGCCATCTTCAGCAAACAGTCCAACAGCATCTTCTTCATCATGACTGTACCAAACTGAGTCGCCCAAGTAACTTTGTATATCCAGTTTTGTTATGATCATGCGCCCTTGCATCACAGCATTGAGCTTGCAGTATAACATGATACCAACAATCTGGTCAACTGGTTGATCTGGCAATGTGGTCACATTCATGCCCATCATTTGAAACATGTCTGCCTTTTCAGTGTCTTGTGGTCCAAAAAATACAGTGTCGCATAGTTCGGCATACACAAATGCCTTGGTTCGTTCCATGGCAATGTTGATTTCTGTGGAATTTGAAATCTGTGTCAATAACTGTATGCTAACATTGTAGTGATTGAGTTGCAAACGATTTTCATAGTAGATACCTGCCATGAAATCTAAATCATATTGTAATCTAACATTCATGAAATATTAATTTTGTCAGCGAAGTTGCGGCCCGATTGATCGTGTGTTTCTTTTAATTTTTCTTGGTACTTGGCATTGTAGCTTTCCAGTGCCATTCGCAATTGATGACACAGGTGCGCATTGCCAGAGCTGGTTGCGATTCTTAGTTTTTTGTTAAGTTCGGTGACTTTGATGTTGATCTCATCTAGAGTCAACCCATTTAAGTCACCTATTAGTGGATGTTCCATACAACTCCTTTAGCAGAAGTATACAGCAATTTTACGGTTGTGTCAATACTGGTTAGGCAAAACTGGCGCCATTGTTGCCAACACAGAACCACTTTGAATTGATGTATTGCAATATACAAGCTTGGCCAACTGCACTGAACGTGATGGTGCCACTTCCGCCCCAAGCAGCATTGGTAACAGTGATAACCATGTCACCGCTGTCAGCATACATTGCAAAGGTTTTGATTTGTCCGTTTACACCAGCAGCCAAGGTTGCTGTTTCGGCAGCCGAAGTTGAGAAGTAACTGGTTGTCACAGCTAAATTAGCAGCAGCAGTGGATGCAAGATCTTCCGAGCTGTTGTTAAAGGGCTGTAGTCGCTTGTTTACTTCAGTTACAGTGATAGTGGTTCCAGCATTGCTGGTAGCAAATTCAAATGTGTAAACTCCTGCGGCGGCAAATGCTATCACATTGGTTGAAGTATTCAAGCCTTGAATACCCTGTGAGTTAACGCTGGCAGCTGAAGGCAATGTCACAGTGTGATTACGGTCAGTTACTGTGATTTGCAGTCTGATCCAACCAAAGCTGCTTGAAGCTGGCCAATTGGTAAATGACAACACAATAGAAGCAGCGGTAGTAACTGTTTGATAGTGACCGGCTGCATAATTTACTGCAATAGAACCACTGGTACCTGTGATGGCCACTGCTGTGGCTGAAAAGTCTTGAATTTTAGCAGCATAAATGAGATTGTCATTCATGTTGTTGTCAAGCGAAGTACCGGTCAATGCTGCTTTTAACACTGCCTTGGACTGCAAATCAGTGATTTCGTCTGCGGCGTATTCAAAGTTGGTTATGATGTTGGTGAAGTTGTCACGGAAACCTTGACTGTTGTTGTCTTGCCCGGCTACTGGGTAAGCTCCGTCAATGTTGTCTGGGTTAATTGCGCTGGTCATTTTTTATCCTTTTATACCAAAATGTTTGCTTTGGGAAATACAAGATATTTATCATATTCGTCTGAAGGGTTGTACATATCAACCGGGTCAATAAATTGTAGACTGCTGGTATCAAATGTTGTTGGGTCTCCGCTAGCAACGTCAAACGTGGTTATTGTAGCTGGGCTTGGGTCCCAAGTTCCAGGCCCAACTGTTATGTCGTTTTCTGGATCTGCATTGTTTCCTGAAACATACGATCCAGTTGGATTCCAATTGCGACTCAGAGCTGCATCGATAATATATCTATCAACTTCAAAATCAATAGCATTGAGATTGCCCTGGAATAGCTGTCCAAAGTAATAGGCTATTTCGTTACTGCGATTTGGCAAGGTGTAGGCCATTACCCAAGCTGGGGTATATCCCAGCACAGTGCCATCTATTTGCTTGCTGGTCATCCACAGTGGCATGGGAACGTTGTTGCTGATTTGTCCCACTACATCAATCACTTGATCACGCATGTTGTCCAAGCTGTTGGGGTACACCTGTTGTGTGGTAGTGTCGTCGGGCAAGGTTATTTGATAAGGTAAGTTTACTATTTTGCCCACACTTTGCCCTTGATTGTTTACCAAATTGTCTATGATCTGACTGTAAACAACTTCGTATACAACATTGCCGTCAGCATCCAGGGCTTGTGCTGTTTTGATTTCGCCCAGCACTAGATTTTTAAAATAGTGGTTTAGATATAAACTGCTAACATAAGTTTGATAGGTGTCAGGCAAAAGTCCAAACGCATGAATGTAAGTTACATCAGTTGCTACACCAAAGTTTGGATCGGTGGGACGATAAATCCACTCAGGACGGAAAATTTCATCATTGTTCAGTAGTTCTGCTATTTCAATGCGATCGTTCTGCGGAGGCAGGGCACGTATCAACAGGTTTTGTCCAGGAGCGTTGTATTTTCTCACTACTTTGATGCTGAAAGATTTGAACACACTGACCACATCTCTAGTGCCGCTCAGTTCCATTTCAATTTCAAACTCTGCGCCTGATCCACCAAATCCCTGAATCACCGACAGTGTTGCAGGATTTTCGTCAGTGTATCCGTTGCCGACGTCGAGAATTTGAACACTGGTAATGGCACCGGCAGAAACAGTAACTGTTCCAACAAGAGCAAGTTCAGCAGTGGCTCCGATAGGTGTATTGAATGCCAGTATTGGTGGGGATAGTGAATTAAACCCTGAGCCGCCATCAATGATGTTGATGGTTTTTACTTTGTAAATTGGTTGTATTAGCTCAGGAGCGTAGGCATTTACAGTAAAATTAAACACACTGTCAAACGTTGTATCCAACGAAGTAATATTTCTGTTGACTGCAAAAGTTTTGTCTATAGTGGTTTGTCCGAGATCCAAACTAAATGTATCAAAGCTTACTCGTCCTGCAATATCTCCGCTGGGCAAAAGCTCCAGACCTTGAGGCAACAAGTTGTATGCCCCACTCTTGAGACGGTACGCCAAAACTCGTCCACCGCGGTTCACAGCCTGGACTTTCAGTAAACTTGTACTGCCGTTGTCAATTGCACCAAGGTAACTGGGTGTTAACCATGTTACTTCTGCATCCACTGCACCAATCAAGGTCAGCGTGAATGGATAAGGCGCACTGGCCACTACCAAGTTGGCTTCCATGGTACCTGTGGAGGTGGTCAATGTCACTGCTGTTCCCAAACTGGGCAACAAGCTCACAGTAAACTCAGTGCTGCTTTCTACAGTTTTTACATAATAAATTTGTTCGGGGCTGGCAACAATGCCACCAAACCCAGTTCCGGTAAACACCAAGGGCTGCCCAATGTTTATTTGCGAAGTGTCATCGCAAGTTATGATATTGGTAGTTATAGCGGTGTTGGTACAATTTATAGGGTCGCCCACAAACGTACTTTGATACACAACAATGTTAAAACTGTATTCAACTTCGGTGGCACCTTGGTCAGGAATGTAACCATAGTACCAGCCAGTTTCGGTATCAAGGTACAGTCCCGGCGGCAAGCCATAACCGCTGTTTACTGAGATTGCATAGCTGATGTCAGGGTCAACGTAATTTTCCCCGATAAACTTGTAAGCATAGTAGTTGTCACTTCTATAAGTGCCAAGGTTACTGGGCGTGTCATTGAGAAGGAATGGTGTCACTGTTGGTGTTTGATCAGCTGTGACAAAGGTGTTGTCAGCAGTGATCAAGGTGGTATCAGCAGCAAGAGTTTGCCGTGGATAAACAGTCATGCTAAAGGTTCTTAGGTCACTACCTTTACCATCAGAAACTTCTAACGAAAACTCATAAGTGGTTATTTCAATGCCGTAAATTTCAACGTTGGTCACTGGCTGTATGTGTCCAGTGAGATGTCCTGATGTACTCAATACCAAACCACCAGGTAAACTTCCGGAAGCCACAGTGACTACCACAATGTCACTGGGGTCATTGTCAGTCCACTCAAATTGAAAATCAACTTTGTTGGTGGTATAAAAATTACCAATGCTGCCCGAGGGTGTGACCCAAGCAGGTGTGTTGTTGCCAGTAACTGTGAGACTGAATGTACGGTCAGCGATTCTTGGTGGGAGAGTTTGAGTCGAAGCTCGCACTGTGAATCTACTGGTAGTGTTCTCGTTAACTGCTATGGGAATTCCTGTAATGCGACCATTACTCAAGAACTGAATTCCATCAGGAAGGAATCCTGCAATAACACGATATTCCACAGTGCTAGAATCTGGGTCCGTGGCCACTACAGAATTGACATAGGTCTGTGATTCGGGAATTACTCCCAAGCTTCCAGTTGGTGTTTGCCAAATTGGTTGGGCCATTTTATTCTCTCACAGATTCTTACACTAGATTGACCCAAGCCCCGTTTTGGTAGCCTTGGAATCTGTTGCTGGTAGAGTTGTATACCATGTCACCATTGACTGGTGTCAAATTGGCTATTTGGGTGCTAGTTAGTGTGGGCATTTTAAATACCCCGTTTTCAAACACACTTACAGTATCGTATAATTCTGTAAAATTGTCGTTTGTTTTGGTAAATGCTGTGCGTAGCGGATCGCCTGTGCCGTCATCGGCAACATCCCCAGTGTTGATTATTTGCTGTGCCATAGAATAAGTCCTAGTGGTGTATTTACCAAACTCAAGCTGGCACGCTTGAATCGACTTATGGCAACGGGTTCAAAGACGTTCGTTGCAAACGTCCCAGTTGATGATTTTCCACATGTTGTTGAGATAGCCCTGCTTGTCCCACTGATAATCGCTCCAGGCATGCTCCCACCAGTCAATTATCATGCAAATGTCAGTGCGAACTGCATGGTTGGCAATGGTCTTGATCTCCCCACCAGTGCTCAAATAAACCCATCCAGATCCTTGAACTTTCATGGCCGTTTCAGCAAACTGCTCTTTGAAATCTTCCCAAGTTTTGAAGTGCTCTTCGATCAGCGCGAGTACAGCACCACGGGGGCGATTTGCGGCTTTAGGAGCCCTAAGCTGAGGGAAGAACTTATTGTGTAAAAAACTGCCAGCACGATTAAAATCCGCATTGCCTTCTCCTGCGTTGTAACGCTTTGCATAGCCTTTGGCCAAATGCTCGTAATGATAAATGATGTTGTTTTTGCTCAGTACAGGGTCAAGGTCTTTTTCGCTGTAGGGCAAAGGAGTGGTTTCCAGTTTTGCTGGGCGTGTAGTTGCTTCTAAGAGATCAAGGGTTTCTCGGATTTCCATAACAGTATTTATTTGCGACGGGTAATACGACCCCGAGACAGGTCATAGGGTGAAAATTCCATTTCCACTCGATCGCCCATGAGTATTTTGATGTTGTTCATTCGCATGCGACCGGAAATGACCCCAATTACGGGCTTTTCCATACCGTCAACTATCACGCGGAACATAGCGTTGGGTAGAACTTCTTCTACTGTGCCTTCTAAACTAAGAGTCTCTTCTTTTGCCATTGACGTTTACTTATCCCAACTCCAAGCTAATACGTTTGATTCTATCATACCTAAAACTGCGCCAAGCTTCAGCTTCAGCGTCCCAAACCTTGCATACCTCGTTGTTGACCGGTACGGGCTTGCGGTCGCTTTCAGAAATGATATCAGTGGCTGTGGGCGTGACTGGTATGTGGGTGTAGTCTAGCGTGGCCCGCATGGTTCGTAAGGTGCCATCATTTTTCACAAACTCCACAGTGGTAATACCAGTACGTAGCACATCTTTGATCCACTTGCGAAATGTTTCTTTTTCTTGGTCTGTGCTTTCTTGATACACAGTGCCCGGGCGACCTTGTAGCAGTCGCATGGTTTCTTGTTTTTCCCAATCCATTTAATACTCCAATTGTTAAGGCAGCTTGTTCCAAAAAGACATGGCCCATTCATTTATGTCTCGTTTGCTGTGAAATCTACTATTACTCGGAGACTTAAATGGGCACTCTGAGCTTTTAGTTGCTGTATATGGTTTTCGTAATTTGATTTGTTTAATTTCGCCCCGACGCCATCCATCTGAGTTTAAAGCATCTAGTATCTCTGACAGTTGTTTTTTAAATTCTTTAAGACTGACATCGGTGTACCACTCTGTATGCCCAGCACGTTTTGTAATATTGTGCAAACATTTTTCCTTGAAATGCGCCTTCAATCGATCTTCCACAATAGACACAAATGTACTGAAACGAGATTTTGATATCCATAGGTGATCAAACTGTATATTTTCGTCTGTTCCTTGTTGTTGCATTCGCAGTCGTTCCCACGGAAGATGTGTAATGCCAAACTTTACACTGCCACGAGGGCTTTGGCGCCAATAAAAAAATGAATAATAGAAGTCTGCTTGCATATTTTTCTGCTCCTGAGGAATCTTCCTACTCAAAAAAACTTATAAAATAACAGATTGATTTTTAGCCACGGCGCATCTTGGAAATTTCCACAGCGTCTTCGGCACGAAACACAGGTACGGCATTGCTCTTGTGCATGGTAGCAATACCTAGCACTTTGTCGCCAGTGTAGACCTTGTGAACAGGTGCAGTGGAGCCGCCGGGCGTGACACGGCTGGGGAGATTGGTAGTGGTAGAGCGACCCACCGGTGTGCTGAGTTTGTAGGTCAAGGGCTCAGCAGCCAAGGCACGTTGGCGCTTTTTAGCATCGGCGTCAACTTCCCACTTCTTTTGCAGTTCTTTCCACGAGGCGTCAAGTTCGCGGGCCTTGCGAGCTTCTTCGGCGTTGCGAAACTTGACCTTGCCTTTGCGTTTGCCGCTAAGGCTGAGACTGGGGTGGTGTAAGTGCATGGTCATGATGCTAGTTTCTCCCAAACAAGTTCGTCGTCACGTACATTGGCCACAGGTTGTATCCAACCTTTGGCAAGACAGTAGTTAACCATGTCGCGGTACTGCGCCGGGCATTGTTCAAGTATAACAACCTCGGCACGGGGCACGAGCTTGACACCGTCAACCATGCTAAAGCCGGGTTCACCGCGAAACAGTCGAGTCGTAGTTGATTTGTGAATTTTGTAATTCATATCAGTATTATAGCAAATACTGAATTATTGGTCAAGTAGTACTTTTTACTTAAACAGGATCAAGGCCATCAGCACAGCCTGCACCATGAATCCAGCGCCAACTGTGATGATGTTCAGTATGTCTTTGAGCACAATAGCACGGAAGAACAGCAGAGCCAGTCCAGCCCATAAAAAGCCCACAATGTCCAAGCTGGGTGTGCGATCACTCAAGCCAGTCATCAGGGCCAACAGGGTGGGCACAAGAGCACAATTGAATAGGATTATGGCCAACCAACCCAAGGTCTCTGCCGAAATGTGTGCAAGATAGTTCTTGAAAAAGTTACGGATGGGGTTGATAAAAGTCTGCAGGGTCATGTACGCTCTCCATAGAAAATATGACGACCAATTTTTTCCAATTTGGGCTTGTTCCAGCCCGGCTTCACATAGTCTGCGTGATAGTAGTAGGCCTCACGCAAGCTAGGCAAACGGAATCCTTCAAACAACACACGCTTGGCCACTTCTTCACACTCTTTGTACAGCGGTGTATAAACAGCCTTGATCTTGTGATTGTCTTCACAGTACCAAGAGAACTGGCAAATTACCTTTTGGTAAACCACGTTCTTTTGATACACTACACCGCAGATGGAGTCGGCCCACTTGCCAGCTTCCACTCTGTTGATTGTGACTTGAGCCACAGCCACTTTGCCTTCAAAAGGCTCCTTGGCAGCTTCCCAGTAGATGTTCTTGGTCAAACATTCCAGCTGACGCATCTTGTCATCAATGTTGGTAATACTCACAGGAAGGTTTTCCTTTTGCCAACGAAGGTGGTCGAGTTTGCCCACGCAAACAGTAAACACAGCAAATAGGATAAGCCAAAGTCCAAAGACTTTGAACGCATGACCTATGTACTGTGCCAAGTTTTTCTTTTGGATTTCTTTCATGGTAGTTTTACTTACTGAATTGATCACAGAACCAGCTGTTAACTGGGCCAAAAGGTACGATTTTATCGTAATGTGTATATATTATACACTCACTCGGGCATTTTGCAAACCGGAATGGGTAACATCTTGTGCATGTTGCGTCCGCGCAACTGTTGATACCGTTTGAGTTTCTTGCGGTCATCCGCTGACAATTTGACACTGCCTGGCATGTCGCTGTCAACTGCTCCTGCACTTTTCAAAAAGTCCACAGCCATCATGCGTTCCAATTCAGGGTAGGTCATGCCCAGTTGCCCTTCGTCGGTGCGTCCGTCGTCCCACAGTCCGTCAGTGGGTTCGGCGTCAATGATCTCTTGCTCTAGACCTAGTTCACGGCCCATGTCCCAGACAGCAGTTTTCAAGCAATCGCCAATGGGACTGATGTCCACACCACCATCGCCGTATTTGGTAAAGAAACCCACACCAAAGTCTTCTACCTTGTTGCCTGTGCCCACAACAATACCGCCATGGCATTGTGCAATTTGGTACAGAGTCATCATGCGCAGTCTAGCACGTGAATTGGCACTGGCCAACTTGTAGGTGTTGTAAGTGTCATCTTCGATGCCGCAGAAGGGATCCACTTTCTTTTCGAATGCTGTGAACACTGGGGTTAGATCCATGCTCATGTGCGTGACTGTTTCCGGAAAACGGTCTAGCAACCAAGTGGCCTGCATGCTACTGCGATTGTCCAGTTTTTTGTTCTGGCGAATGGGCATTTGCACCACAATGGTCTTCAAGCCAGTTCTAGCACACAGCGCACTCACCACACTGCTATCAATACCACCTGAGATTCCCACCACAAAAGTGGAGATTTTGGCACTCCGGGCATAGGCCTTCAACCACTTGACAATGTGATTGATACGTTGCTTTGGGGTTAGTCCACCTGCGGTGGCGGCATTGCTTTTAGTTTTTTCCATGTTTCTGCTTTCTCTTTACAGCGTTGTTCAAGTGCTCGATAGCGTTCGCCCAGCTCTTTTAACTCGTCCCATTCGGCTTCTAGCTCGGTGTTGGGAGTAAGAATGTTAAGACGTTCTTCTACCTTTTCCATCCAGGATTTCAAGCTCTTGCCGTTGATTTCAATATCGGCATTGGCACCTTGGAGGCTCATTTTTCCCGATTGTCCGATATTGGCACCACCTGTTCCAGTGCTTGTCCAAACAGTGTTTGGGCCACCGTATGTAAACGAAGTCCCAGTGGTTGATGTTGGACTCACGCCCCAATTGATAGAGTTGTTGTCAATTGACAAGGCTGGAAGGGTAGTGGTGTTTAACGAATAGATGTCACCAATACTGGTACCGTTAAGTCCACTGCTGATACTCACGGGTTCAAGTTTTATTTCATTTATGTTATCAATTAGATCCTGTAACTTTTGTTCTTGCATCGAAATTCTCAGTTAACTTTGTTGCAGAGCAACTCTCCAATGCCCTGATGTATTCAGTGGCTCGTTGAAGTTTGCTACGCAACAATTTCTGCCTTTGTTCGGCAGACAGAAACACAGGCCAATCCATGTGATGCAGCTCATGTTTCTGTTCCTGGATCTTTGATTGGATCATTTTGCAGCCAGTGCCTCCTTCTCGGCAGTGATCTCTTTGCGGCGCTCTTTGATGCCTTTGCTCATTTCCTGCAGGGCCTTGCGAGCACGAGCAGCAGAGGCTTTGACACCTTTGGTGGTGAATTTTTCATTTTCCGCAATGTAGGTTTCGTAAGCGGCGACGATTTGTTCATGTTGTGTCATGTTGTTTCCTTATAAAGACAAAGTAATTATACACAGCATGCCATGTGATGTCAAATAAATTTGACAATTTTGGCACTCCAGCCTACATGTAGATGTGGCGTCGATTCCAAGTATCCCACACAGTCACGCTATCCCAATTGTGATTCCATGTTATCAAAAAGAGGTCAAAGGCACCGCGATGGTGTAACATCATTCGGTTACCTGACACAGTAGCATGCTCGATTTTGTTTTCTCGCACCCAGGTTTTCAATAAGTTTTCTGCCTGTTGGTTACGCAGAATAACAATGTACAGCGGTTCCGCCGCACGAAAGTTTGATATAGACATTAATGGATAGTGGCTCCAACAGGAACCCTAGGCTGAATCAGGTGGTTTACGTTTAGTTCAGCCGCAAGCTCGAGAAAATTTTCATCAATTTTGATCTTGGTTTCATCGTGCTCTTTGGCCAATTCTTCGTCAACCCCAATCAGTCTCATCATGGCTCCTAGATGGAGCTCCTGTTGTCCATTGGCGTACAACACAGCCATAATCTCAACCATGAGCTGTCGCACATGTTGATAGAGTGGATCAGTTTCCTGCATACTTTAATTATGCAATTTTGGTAAAGAAATAAAAAAAGCCGCCCTAAAGCGGCTTGTTTTGGCACTCCAGCCTGTTTAGGCGTTGGTGCTTTCAACTGCATCAGCAGTCACGGTGGCCTTTTTAACAGTGCTCTTGGCCTTGATGCCTGCACTGGCTTGGACTTTGACTTCGCCCTTCTTGGCAACCTTGGCCTTTTCAGCCAATTTGTTAGCCACAGCAAAGCCGGCGTCACCTTCAGTGATACCTTGTTCGGTAAGATACTTGAGAGCTTCCAACTTGGTCATTGCCTGGGGCAACTCAATCAAGTTGATGTCAGTGCATCCAGCCTTGTTCAGGATCTTGATGCGGGCTACCAGGTCGTTAGCGAAACGAGCCTTGACGGTGCCATTGGGGTTTTTAGCGGTACCAGCTACGGTAAAGAGTTTTTCAGTTTTAGACATAGTTGCCTTTCAAAGTTGCCTTACAGTTAAAAAAATGTTTTGCATTACTGCTCAACATATCAATATTATAGCAAAAGGTGATATATTGGTCAACCACTTTTTGCATAATTTTGATTCAATTTGCCCGTTTTATTGGGCGAGTTCTTTGCTTTGGGTTTGAATTTGTTGAACGCCTTTGTCCAACATGCGAGCAATACCGCCGAAGCCCACAGCCGCGACAACAATGCCCAATACAAAACCCGCGATGAATTTGGTCATTACAGCACCTTTACATAGTTGAGTTGAGTCAAGTTCGAATCACGATGGGCCTTGACCTTGCCCTGGATAGCGAGATGTGTGCCCACATCAAACTTTTCTTTGTTGCTAAACACTACCACTTGATCTTGATCAGTAACACCACGGATCCAGTAGATGTTCCATTCTTTGCTTTGAACGGCACTCAACACCTCAATGTTGGCTGTGACTTTGTCACCAACAGTACCAATGTGGCCGCCTTGTGCGAACTGAATGCGAGCATCAGTTTCTTGGCGCTGTTGCGACTTTGCCGCAGAGTTGGGCAGGCATGCAACCACAGCCAATTCATAGCGGTGGCTCACTGTATAAAAGCGATCGGTCACTGCCAGACACTTGCTGACACTGGTGTCAAACTCAGTGAGTCGACCTTTCACTGCACGGAACGTCAGGTCATTCTGCAACCAGTTGCGAACTTGTTCACCTGCTTCCACATCTTCCGCCAGCAGTTGGCTGGGGTTTTGCAAGAACTCCATCATGACATCGCGATTGCGTTTCATAACCAAGCGTGGTCCACTGTTCTCAAGATATTCGAAAACATGTTCCTTGGAATAGACACCGTTGATGCGTTGAGCGGCACAGGCTGCGGCCCACACATCGCTCACAGCATAGCCAACTTGAACTGCAGGTTTGTTGTAGGAACTGGCACGGCGACCACGGTATTGCGGTGCTTCGTCATGGTCATCAGCATGACCCATGCGTTGAATTTCTTTGGCAGTCATGTTAGAAACGTCTACAAATCCAGGCATGATTGTTCCTTAAACGTAAAAGTCTTGGCCTTTGCGACCAAACCCAAGAGCGTCATACACACATTCGCGCACAGCAGTGTCCATGGCCTCGCCAAACACTTCTTCATTGGACTCAGACAGTTCACGCAGAGCATTGAGAACCTGTTTCCAAGTCAGGTTGCCTGCTTTGGCGGCAATCACAACGGCGTGGACGCCTGCGTTACCAAGTTCAGAAAACATAGCATAGTCTGTCACACCGCCAGTCAAATTCATTTCGATCTCAACAGTGCGAATGTCTTGTTCCAGGCTCATTTGGGGCTCCTTATTACTTACTATGCTTCTATTATAACCGATCTTGAATAATTGGTCAACCAAAATAGTTGTTGTTTTTATGCAACAAAGTCAAAAACGTAGCCATAGGAGCCGTCCTTGCTGATTTGCACTTTACCCAGGCCGTAGTCCTTGCTCAACTTGTGATAAATTTTGCGGGCTTCAGCTTCGGTGCAAACCACGCTCAATGAGCCGCAGAAAAAACAAGCAAGATCATCAGACTTGACAATTTTGGCAACCTTGTCAAGTACCACAGTTTCAAAACCCATTGCAAACTCCTTTTTGCTTAACATGTCATTATTATAGCAAATTGGGAAATATTGGTCAACCAAAAAGTAGTACTACAAAAGTACTACTTTTTCTTGCTTCGATTTTCAGCATCTGACGCCCGTAGCACAGTCATCATCTGCTTCTGCTCCGCCTGCTTGCGTTGTTCTACCTGACGCTGGCGCTCCTTGTCCTCGTACCGCTTGATACGCTTGTCATCTGCGGCACCCAAGATAGCCGCGTATTGCTGATATCGAACCCAACCTGTGAGAAAGGTTTCTACTTGGCCGAAGGTACCTACAAAGATCTCTGTGTCTCGGGCATAGATAGGCAGTGCCTCACCATCAGGATACAGTGCAACCTGATCAGGCTCACTACCTCCGCCCCAGGCGTGCTTGGGACTGTCCATACGAAATCCCATCGACCGGGCCAGTGCCTCGATACGCTGAAATCGAGTGTAGGTCGAGTATCCGCTCACGATTCAACTCCAAAGTGTTCTTTTAGATTTCGTTCTTCAAGAATGCCAAATCCTTCAACGCCTCGGCGGTGTAAATGCGTGGTGCATTCTTGCACAATCAACTGGGCGAACTTTTGTTGCTGTTCAGTCCATGCTTCACAGTATTCACGACCACTGTATTCTGGATCAGTGCTGTTGAAAAAGTCTATACCAGCCTGTTCGGCAAGTTCTCGAATTCGTTCGTTCATTCTTTCCTCGTTAGCAAAAATGCAGTTAAATCCGGGCCTTCAACCTTGACCACTTGCGTTCCGTCTTGAAGCAAGTTTTGCTCGCCCCATTTGGTTTGCCAACAAACTCTGGGCTTGCCTGTCTTGGTAAAACTCTTGATCTTGCCCAGCTTGAGTTCGCGATAACCTTGACGCATGAAGATCACAAAGTCATCCACGGCCAGTTCACGGCCTAGGTAGTCTTTCTGATTCATTCGGCACTCGCAGTTTCGGCTTTCTCAATATCCTTTTCAGCTAAGGCTTCTGCCAACAGCACCAACTTGCTGCCAAGTTTGGCATCGTTCTCATAGGTGGTGCCCACATACCACTCGCCGTCTTTCATGACGTAGTAATACTCGGCGTAACAGCCATCGCAACGGCGCATAAAGCTCTCAAAGGTTGCGTCTACTTGAAACTCGGTGCCTTTTTCGCCGCGATCGCGATCGTAAAATGTAGTCCAACCTGCTTCATGTGCGGCTTCGTAAGACGCTTTGGCTTCTGCTTCAAGGCGATCGTTTTCTTCGTCGCTCAATTCTGAGTTCCGTGTAATGAACTGACTGAAGGCGTGCTGTTCACCAATCTTAGGGCCCAGCGAGCTTATGTCGCCCATGGACACAAGGTGATTGGCTTGGGCACTGTCATAGTGCTCTAACAGGATGCGACCGTTGTGCTCAAGGTAGCCATCCCAATGACAGTAGACACTTTTGCAGTTGTCGCCATGCATGACAGCAATACGTGAACGTGTACCCATCTTGGACTCCTTTTGTTTACAATAACTCTATTATAGCAAAACGGGAAATATTGGTCAACCAAATAATAACCCATGAGAATGTAGGGTTTTTACCACAGAATCTGCTGATCTTGCCCAGTCAAAGTCCCGCCGAATTGTCAGGGCATTTTGCTGAGCCTGTTGCTTTAATGCCACATAGTTGTTTCTTGCTTGCAACAAGGCCTGCGCTATGCTATCAACTCTGGGCATGGCCCACTGTCCGTAGCGTTGGTCTGACGTGGGGTAAAAGTGCTGAAATTCTTCGCAGGTTATGTCCCCAAGGTCATAGGCCACAGGAATTACTGAGCTCTTGATTGGATGCAAATATTGAGTTTGGGCACTGTACATTGTGGTAATGATTGGCATGCCCATGGCCGCGGCTTCAATTAGCGGCAATCCCCAACCTTCGCCCTTGGTGGGCAACACAAACACATGGTGTTGACGATAAAGTTCGGCCATGCTTTGTTGAATATCCCAAACCACCCGCACGTTGGTCAATCCCATGGAATTTATAAACTCGGCCAGTGCAGATTTTTTGCTTTCAATGTTTGCAAAGTGATTGGTTTTGATTGTGAGTTCTACCCCTGGATCGTTGCCAAATATCTGCTTCCAGGCCAACAAAGTTTCCACCTGACTTTTTCTCTGCTCAAGTTTGCCCACAATCAAAAATTTCATTGGGTCAACAGGCACTGAACTGTACCAAGGATGATAGACATCAGTGTCCACACCTTCGTGTATTACTCCACAACGGTCAGCACTCATGCCATTGGCAATCAGTGTGTTGCGACCCCACTCGCTG
>JACCDW011148834.1_pt1 | contig 16901 bp, 16 predicted proteins | sample 7449781 | NCBI WGS metagenome assembly JACCDW01 (sample SAMN15323449, study PRJNA562643) | freshwater metagenome | isolation source: river surface water | place: USA:Blue River Watershed | collected 2017-08-18
TAGTTAATCAGAGCCCAAATTGGTCATTTGAGGTTATTGATGATGGAAAGGGTTTTAAATCTCAAAAACAGGATAGTACTCACGTTGGAATGAGTATCATGCAGGAGAGAGCTGAAAAAATTAAGGCGACAATTAAAGTGCAGTCCGTACCCAATGTGGGAACGAGAGTTTTAGTTGTATTGTCGTGATTCCCGACAAATTATTAAGGGTATCTAAGTGGAAAAACTTCAAATATTAGTTGTTGACGATCACACATTGTTTCGTCGGGGATTAATTTCTATTCTGGAGCAAGATAATCAATTCTCTGTGGTTGGAGAGGCTGGGGATTCGGTTAGTGCCATTAGATTGGCTGAGTCTCTAAAACCAGATGTTATTTTGTTAGACAATCATTTGCCTGGTGCAACAGGTGTTCAATCTTTGCCAGAACTATTTCTGGCTGCTCCAGACGTTGTGGTTTTGATGTTAACAGTCAGTGAAAGTGAAGAAGACTTGGCCTTGGCGTTGCAAAGCGGGGCTCTGGGATATTTATTAAAAACAAGTGAAAAAGATGATTTGTTGAATGGAATTAAGAGAGCTTTTAATGGTGAGTCAGTCATCAGTCCTGAGATGACATCAAAATTAATTTCGGCTTTTAAAACAAATAAAGTTAAATCTAATAACGAGGTTCAAACTCAAATATCAAATCTGTCACCGAGAGAGTTGGAAATTGTTTGTCTAATTGCTAAGGGCTGTAGTAATAAGGAAATTGCCAGATCATTGGGTATTGCTGAAACAACTGTAAAAATTCATGTCCAGCATGTTTTAAGAAAATTAAATCTATCCTCGCGCGTTCAGGTGGCAGTTTTTGCTAGCGCTGAAGGATTATGTACGGGCTCAAAGTAGTAGTTCTTTCGAACTATGCCCCTTTAATTTTATAGTTCTAAATTCTTGGCATACACCCTCTTAAGGGGGATATGCCTAATTCCTCATAAAAATAATAATTTCCCCATATCAATAAGGGGGATTTATGAGCGCACAAGAAAATCAAATCACATTTGATCGCCGTAAAGCTTATTCAGTACTAATTGTTAGCACCTTGGCATTTACTGTGTGTTTTATGGCTTGGATGATGTTTGGTGTGATGGGTATTCCAATTAAAAAAGCCCTAAATCTAAGCGCCACTGAATTTGGTCTCTTGACTGCAACCCCTGTGTTAACTGGTTCGTTAATTCGAGTTCCTCTTGGTTTTTGGACGGATAGATTTGGCGGAAGAATCGTGATGTTCATTTTGATGTTGGCATGCGTTGTGCCAATTTGGATGATGAGTTATGCCACTGAGTATTGGCAGTTTCTAGTTATTGGGTTATTTGTTGGTTTAGCTGGCGGATCATTTTCAGTAGGAACACCTTATGTTGCTCGCTGGTTCCCAAAAACAAAGCAAGGCTTTGCGATGGGCGTGTACGGTGCAGGTAATTCTGGTGCTGCAGTGAATAAATTTGTGGCGCCAGTATTAATTGTGGCTTTTGGTTGGACCATAGTTCCTCAAGTTTATGCGGCAGTGATGTTGGGCGCAGCCATATTGTTCTGGTTATTTAGTTATCACAACCCATCTCATGTGGTTGCTAACAAGTTGACATTTTCGGAGCAACTCCGAACCCTTAAAGACCCTAAAGTACTTAGATATTGTCAGTACTACAGCATAGTGTTTGGTGGTTATGTGGCACTTAGTTTGTGGATGGTTCAGTACTACGTTGGTGAATTTGGTTTGGATATTCGTGTGGCTGCTTTATTAGCTGCTTGTTTCTCTTTGCCTGGTGGTGTTTTGCGTGCTATTGGAGGTTGGTTATCAGATAAATTTGGCGCTCATCAAGTAACTTGGTGGGTAATGTGGGTGAGTTGGATTTGCTTATTTTTATTGTCATATCCTCAAACAGATTTCACTATCTTCACCACTACTGGCCCTCAGACATTTCATATTGGCTTAAATGTATATGCATTTACAGGCTTGATGTTTATCTTGGGAATTGCTTGGGCCTTTGGAAAAGCAAGTGTATTTAAGTACATAGGCGATGAATATCCAAACAATATAGGTGCTATATCAGGAATAGTTGGATTGGCTGGAGGTTTGGGTGGATTTATTTTGCCAATCATGTTCGGTGCACTCTTGGATTACACGGGTATTAGGTCAAGTGCATTCATGCTTATGTACGGCGTGGTTTGGGTTTCATTGATTTGGATGTATTTCACAGAAGTTAAACGTTCTGAGGTGATGGGTAGTAAAGCTATCCCATCAGCTATCTAAATAGTTTCTAAAGGAGTTAAAAATGGCATCAGCAGTTATTAATCACTGGGATCCTGAAAGCAAAAAGTTCTGGGATGAAACTGGTAAATCGGTAGCGAAAAGAAATCTTTGGTTATCAATTCCTGCATTGACACTTGCATTTGCTGTGTGGATGGTTTGGTCTGTAGTTGTGGTAAATCTACCCAATGTTGGTTTTAAGTTTTCTACTAATCAATTATTTTGGTTAGCTTCTCTCCCAGCCCTATGCGGCGCGACGTTAAGAATCTTTTATTCATTTGCTGTGCCAATTTTTGGTGGTAGAAGATGGACTGCAATTTCAACTGCTTCATTGTTGATACCAGCTATTGGTATTGGGTTTGCAGTTCAAAACACTGAAACTCCTTATGAAGTATTCATTGCTCTAGCTTTGTTATGTGGTTTTGGAGGTGGCAACTTTGCTTCATCAATGTCAAACATAAGTTTTTTCTACCCTAAATCTCAAAAGGGCACAGCGCTTGGATTGAATGCAGGTTTAGGTAACTTGGGCGTTTCAATTGTTCAGTTTGTTGTTCCATTGGTCATTACTGCTGGAGTTTTTGGGTCATTAGGTGGTGAACCTCAGTCGGTAGTTAAAGCAGGACAAACCACTTCAATGTGGTTGCAAAATGCGGGCTTTATTTGGGTTCCTTTTGTTGCTATATCAGCTATTGCTGCATGGTTTGGTATGAATGACTTGGCTGAAGCTAAAGCTTCATTTTCAGATCAGGCGATCATATTTACTCGCAAACATAATTGGTTGATGTGTTGGTTGTATTTAGGAACATTTGGATCATTTATAGGGTATTCAGCAGGCTTTCCACTTTTGATTAAAAGCCAATTTCCAGGGGTTAATGCTTTGCAATATGCGTGGCTGGGCCCTTTAGTTGGTGCACTTGTTAGACCAATTGGTGGTTGGTTATCAGACAAGCTTGGCGGCGCTAGAGTCACATTTTGGAACTTTATTGCTATGGCATTCGGTGTTTTAGCTGTATTGAATTTTTTACCTAAACCTGGGGTTGAAGGTAACTTTTATGGATTCTTAATTGCCTTCATGGTGTTGTTTGCAACATCAGGTATCGGTAATGGTTCAACATTCAGAATGATTCCGATAATTTTCCTAACGGAGCGTCAGCGTGCGGCTGGAAAAGATTCTGCTGCTCAGGAGGCAGCAGTTCGTGATGCAAATAAAGAGGCGGCAGCTGTTCTTGGTTTTAGTTCTGCCATAGGTGCGTACGGTGGTTTCTTCATTCCAAAAAGTTACGGTTCATCAATTGCTATGACTGGGGGCCCTGAGGCAGCACTTTATGGGTTCATCTTTTTCTACGTTACTTGCATGTTGATTACTTGGTGGTACTACAGCCGCAAGGGTGCGGAAATGCCTTGTTAATAAGAATTTATTAAAGGAAATAAAAATGAGTCACTTTTTAGATCGCTTGAAGTTCCTCTCTGCAGATACAGAAGAGTTTTCTAATGGCCATGGCAAGACAGTTGGTGAAGATAGAACATGGGAAGATGCATATAGAACAAGATGGCAGCACGACAAAATTGTTAGATCAACCCATGGAACAAACTGTACTGGATCTTGTTCTTGGAAGATTTACGTTAAAGGTGGGATAGTTACATGGGAAACTCAGCAAACTGATTATCCTCGTACGCGTCCAGATTTACCCAATCATGAACCTAGAGGTTGTGCGAGAGGCGCTAGTTATAGCTGGTATATGTATAGCGCTAATCGCGTTAAATATCCATTAGTTAGGGGTAGATTATTAAAACGTTGGCGTGAGGCAAAAAATACAGCGAAGACACCTGTTGATGCCTGGGCGAATCTTGTTGAAAACAATGATGCAAAGAAAGATTGGCAATCTAATAGGGGTAAAGGTGGATTTGTTAGAGCTACGTGGGACGAGGTAAATGAACTAATTGCCTCGGCAAACGTATACACAATTAAAAAATATGGACCTGACAGAATTATTGGTTTCTCGCCGATTCCTGCAATGTCCATGATTAGCTACGCAGCAGGTTCAAGATATTTAAGCCTAATTGGTGGCGTATGCATGAGCTTTTATGATTGGTATTGTGATTTGCCACCATCAAGTCCTCAAACTTGGGGTGAACAAACAGATGTTCCTGAATCAGCTGATTGGTACAACTCTACATATCTAATTGCTTGGGGTTCTAATGTTCCTCAAACAAGAACACCAGATGCGCATTTTTTTACAGAGGTGAGATACAAGGGAGCTAAAACTGTTGCTATCACTCCAGACTATGCGGAAATCTCAAAGTTAGCTGATTTATGGATGCATCCTAAGCAAGGTACTGATGCAGCTGTAGCTATGGCAATGGGCCATGTGATTCTTAAAGAATTTTATTTTGATAAGCGTAGTGAGTATTTTGACGATTATGTTCGTAGATACACAGATATGCCTATGCTAGTAGTCCTTGAAGAGAAAATTCTTGATGATGGTCGTAAGGTTACAGTTCCAGGCCGTTATGTGCGTGCAAGTGATTTTGATAATAAGCTAGCTCAAGTTAATCAACCTGAATGGAAGACTGTTGCATTAGATATTAGTGGAAAAGTTGTTGTGCCTAATGGTTCAATTGGATTCCGTTGGGGTGCTGATGATAGAAGTGATAAGGGTTTGTGGAATCTTGAAGCAAAAGAGGCTGGTGGTTTAGAGTCTAAGTTGAAGCTTTCGATGATGGAAGATCAGGCTTTATATGAAACTGCTGCAGTTGCTTTCCCATATTTTGGTGGTATTGATACACCACATTTTGAGTCAAATAAGCAAGAAGATGTGTTGGTCAGAAATGTTGCAAGTAAAAAACTTGTTCTAAATACTCCAGATGGTCAAAAAGAAGTTTTGGTGGCAACAGTATTTGACTTGTTGGCTGCTAACTATGGCATCGATCGCGGTTTGGGTGGTGTGGCGGCAAAGACATATGATGAAGACACACCTTATACGCCCGCTTGGCAAGAAAAGATTACGGGTGTTCCTAGAGAACAAGTAATTACTGTGGCAAGGCAGTTTGCAGATAACGCTGATAAAACACGCGGCAAGTCAATGGTAATTATTGGTGCTGCAATGAATCACTGGTATCACAGTGATATGAATTATCGCGGCATTATTAATATGTTGATGATGTGTGGCTGTATAGGTCAGAGTGGTGGTGGCTGGGCTCATTATGTTGGTCAAGAAAAACTTCGCCCTCAAACCGGTTGGACGGCTCTTGCATTTGCTCTTGATTGGGTTAGACCGCCAAGGCAACAAAATTCAACAAGTTTCTTCTATGCACATACTGATCAGTGGCGCTATGAAAAATTGGGAATGGAAGAAGTGTTGTCACCACTGGCAGATAAGTCTAAGTATCAAGGTCACACCATTGATTACAACGTTCGTTCAGAACGAATGGGTTGGCTACCTTCTGCACCGCAATTACAAACAAATCCATTGGATATTGCTAAAGCCGCAGAGGCAAAAAATGTTGACGTAAAACAGTATGTTGTCGATGAATTAAAAGCGGGTTCTTTGACTATGAGCTGTGAGGATCCAGACCATCCAAACAATTGGCCTAGAAATATGTTTGTGTGGAGGTCGAATATCCTTGGCTCATCTGGAAAGGGGCACGAATATTTCTTAAAACATTTATTGGGTACATCTAATGGTGTTCAAGGTAAAGATTTAGGGTCTGATGACAGCAAGCCTCTTGAAGTTGAGTGGCACGAAAAAGCGCCAGAGGGCAAATTGGATCTATTGGTAACTTTAGATTTTCGAATGAGTACTACTTGCCTATATTCGGACATTGTGCTTCCTACCGCTACTTGGTACGAAAAGAATGACTTAAACACAAGTGATATGCACCCATTCATTCACCCACTTTCAACTGCTGTGGAGCCAGCATGGGAGGCGAGAAGTGATTGGGAGATATACAAAGGTTTTGCGAAGAAGTTTTCTGAAGTATGTCAGGGGCATTTAGGGAAAGAAAAAGAAATTGTTCTAACTCCATTGATGCATGACACTCCAGCTGAATTGGCGCAAGCTTTTGATGTTAAAGATTGGCGCAAAGGTGAGTGCGATCTAATTCCAGGCAAAACCGCACCTCAAATTACTGTTGTAGAGCGAGACTACCCCCACACTTATGACCGCTTTACATCACTCGGACCTTTAATGGAAAAGGTTGGTAATGGAGGTAAAGGTATTGCCTGGGATACCAAGGATGAAGTGGCTGGTTTGAAAGAGCTAAATGGCATTGTTCCTAAAGATAAATCAACTGCTGGTTTGGCGAAAATTGAATCTGATATTGATGCAACTGAAGTTGTATTAATGTTAGCTCCAGAAACCAATGGACATGTCGCTGTAAAGGCTTGGGAAGCACTTTCTAAGATTACAGGCCGTGAGCATGCCCATTTAGCCTTGCATCGCGAAGATGAAAAGATTCGTTTTAGAGATATTCAAGCGCAACCAAGAAAAATTATTAGCTCACCAACTTGGTCTGGCTTGGAAAGTGAAAAAGTTTCCTATAACGCTGGCTATACAAATGTTCACGAATTAATTCCTTGGAGAACATTAACTGGTCGTCAGCAGTTCTACCAGGATCATCCTTGGATGCGAGATTTTGGTGAAGGGTTTGTCTCGTATAGGCCACCTGTTGACTTGAAAACATTGAGCGGTATTCAGGGTATTAAACCAAATGGTAATAAAGAAATAGTTTTGAACTTTATTACACCTCACCAAAAATGGGGTATTCATTCAACATACTCTGATAACTTGATGATGCTAACTTTGAATCGTGGCGGCCCAGTTGTTTGGCTTAGTGAGGATGATGCTGCTAAAGCAGGTATTGCTGATAACGATTGGGTCGAGTTGTATAACGCCAATGGCGCTATTGCTGCTAGAGCGGTTGTCAGTCAACGCGTTAATCCCGGCATGATCATGATGTACCACGCACAGGAAAAAAACATCAACACGCCTGGTTCTGAGATAACTGGAATTCGTGGTGGTATTCATAACTCTGTGACTCGTATCGTAATGAAGCCAACTCACATGATTGGTGGATATGCCCAATACAGTTATGGATTTAATTACTACGGAACTATTGGTACTAACCGTGATGAATTTGTGACAGTAAGAAAGATGCACAAAATCGACTGGTTGGATAGTGAAAACAGAAATACTGTTCAGGCTTAACGGAGAATAGCGATGAAAGTACGCGCACAGATTGGCATGGTCCTAAATTTGGACAAGTGTATTGGTTGTCACACATGTTCAGTAACCTGCAAGCAGGTATGGACCAATAGGCCTGGCATGGAATACGCTTGGTTTAATAACGTAGAAAGCAAGCCTGGTATTGGTTATCCCAAAAATTGGGAAAATCAAGAGAAATGGAAGGGTGGCTGGAAGCGAAAAAGCAATGGAAAAATTGAGCCTAAGCAGGGTAGTAAGACAAAAATTTGGATGAATTTGTTTGGCAATCCAAATCTTCCCGAAATTGACGATTATTACGAGCCATTTACATTTGATTATGAGCATTTGCAAAATGCTCCTGAAACAAAAGCAACACCAACGGCAAGACCGAAGAGTCTAATCACTGGCAAAAGAATGGATAAGATTGAGTGGGGTCCAAACTGGGAAGAGATTCTAGGTGGTGAGTTTTCAAAGCGTAGTGAAGATAAAAATTTTGATCAAGTTCAAAAAGAAATTTATGGTCAATTTGAAAACACCTTCATGATGTATATGCCTCGTCTTTGCGAGCATTGCTTAAATCCAGCTTGCGTGGCATCTTGCCCTTCTGGATCAATATATAAACGTGAAGAGGATGGCATTGTTTTAATTGATCAAGATAAATGCCGAGGTTGGCGTATGTGCGTGTCTGCTTGCCCGTATAAGAAAATCTACTATAACTGGCAATCGGGTAAAGCTGAAAAATGCATTTTCTGCTATCCACGTATTGAATCTGGTCAACCTACGGTTTGTTCAGAGACTTGTGTTGGGCGAATTCGTTATCTAGGCGTCATGCTATATGATGCCGACAAAATTGAATCTGCGGCAAGCATGGAGTCAGAGAAAGATTTATATCAGGCTCAACTTGATGTCTTTTTGGATCCAAATGATCCTGAAGTTCAGAAGCAGGCTTTAAAAGACGGAGTCCCGCAAGCATGGCTTGATGCTGCAAAGAAGAGTCCAGTGTATAAGATGGCTATGGATTGGAAGATTGCACTTCCATTGCACCCAGAGTACAGAACTCTTCCAATGGTTTGGTATGTACCACCGCTATCACCTATCGCTAGCGCAGTTCAATCTGGTTATGTTGGTAGTAATGGTGAAATACCAAACGTTCGTGATCTAAGAATCCCGCTTCAGTATTTGGCAAATATGTTGACCGCTGGCGACGAGCAACCAGTAATAGCCGCATTAGAAAAAATGCTAGCTATGAGAGCTTGGCAACGTGATAAGCATGTTCAAGGAACTGAGAATCATCAAGCTTTGGCTCAAGCTGGACTATCAGTTGAGCAGGTTGAAGATATGTATCAGATTATGGCTATTGCAAATTATGAGGATCGTTTTGTAATCCCAACAACGCATAGAGAGTATGCAGAAAACACCTTTGACATGAAGGGTAGTTGTGGATTCACATTCGGCAATGGTTGTTCTGATGGTGATTCTGAAATGAGTTTGTTCGGTGGCAAAAAACGTCGAACAATTGCAATTAAGCCAATTGTCTAAGGGGGATCAAATGAAACATTCATTTCCATTAAGAGCCTTGGCTAGATTGATTGAATACCCAGAGCAAGAACTAGTTAATCACATTTCAGAAATTGATCAAGTAATTAATAGTAACTCAGTATTTAATAAGTCAATTACTGCTGGGTTGGTTAGCTTAACAAAATCAATACAGGTAAGTGATTTGCTTGATTTGCAAGAGCAGTATGTTGATTGTTTTGATCGTGGCCGTCAAACTTCGTTGCATCTCTTTGAGCATGTACATGGAGATTCTCGTGAAAGAGGACAGGCTATGGTTGATTTGCTTGATACATACAAACAAACTGGTTATGTGGTGGATGGTAAGGAATTGCCAGATCATCTCGCGATTGTTCTTGAGTTTGCATCAACTTTAGATGAGAAAACAGCTAAATCATTCTTATCTGAGATGACTCATATTTTTGATGCTTTATATACGAGTCTGGCTAAAAGAAACAGTTTGTATGCTTGGATAATTGCTGCTGCAATTGATTTCTCTGGTGGCAAAGTCAAATTAATTGAATTGAAACCAATTGAAGCCACAATGGATGAGGAGTGGGAAGAGCCTGCTGCATTTGGTGGTTGCAGTACAAAAGGTCAGAGCAGGCCAGATGAGGCTCAACCTGTTCATTTTGTTAAGAAGGAGAATACTCAAGGAGCGCGAGCATGAAATATATAGATACTTTTATATTTGGTTTATATCCATATATATGTATGACAGTTTTTTTAGTTGGCAGTTTGATTCGGTTTGATAGGGATCAATATTCGTGGAAGAGTGACTCCAGTCAACTATTAAGGTCAAAACAGTTGAGATTGGGCAGTGTTCTATTTCATATTGGCGTACTTTTTTTATTTTTTGGCCATTTTTTTGGAATGTTGACGCCTCATTTTTTATATGAGCATTTCATCACGGCAGGTGATAAGCAGTTGATGGCTATGATTAGCGGTGGAACAGCAGGGTTATTTGGATTTATTGGGTTAACAATTTTGCTTCACCGTCGTTTGACAGATGAAAGAATTAGAGCCACATCAAAACCAAGCGATATTCTGATTGCAGTAATTTTGTGGATTCAATTGTTACTTGGTTTAGCAACTATTCCTTTGTCTGCTCAACATTTAGATGGATCTATGATGATGAGGCTTGCGGAGTGGGGTCAGAGAATCGTCACCTTTAGAGGTGGTGCAGTTGATTTGTTGGGTGATGTCGATTGGGTTTTTAGAACTCATATGTTTTTAGGTATGACAATTTTCTTGATTTTTCCTTTTACTCGATTGGTGCATATTTGGAGTGGTTTTGCTTCAGTTACATATTTGACAAGGCCTTATCAAATTGTCCGCAGTAGGAAACTTGGAATTGGTCGTAGATAAAGAGATATTGTGATGCCAGATGAATTGCTTGAGCGTTTAAAAAAATTCCAAACGGATTATTTTCCTGCTCATCGCGATGAATTTCAGTCATTAATTAATAAGGGTCAGCACCCTAAAACATTGTTTCTGGGGTGCTCTGATTCTAGAATCGTCCCTTATCTATTAACTGGAACGGGTCCCGGGGACCTATTTATATTAAGAAATGTTGGCGCGATAGTTCCACCATATGATGGTTCTTATGGCATTCATGGAACTGCTGCAGGTATTGAGTTTGCTGTTTTACAACTTAAAGTGGATCGTATTGTGATATGCGGTCACAGTCATTGTGGAGCTGTTAAATCTGCTTATGAAGGTGTTCCTGATAATGCCATCAATTTAAAGGCTTGGTTGAGTCTCATAGACGAAGCTCTTTTGCCAGTGTGTCAGACAAATGAAGCTTTGCGTAAAGTGGAGCAAAGGTCAATTGTCCTCCAGTTGGAGCGACTAATGGACTACCCAATGGTCCGTGCTGCAGTTGAAAATAAAAAACTAACTCTCCACGGTTGGTATTACGTTATCGAAGATGGCGAGGTTCAGGTATTTGATGTTGAAAAAGGCAAGTTTATTGCTGCTCACATTGCTGATAGTTGTGGAACTGGGCCCTATATCAAACATGATGATTGTGGTTGTAATTAATTATGATCTCAGAATCTTTATTTGTTGACTTTGCGGAAACTTTGATTTCAACTAGGCGATCAATTTTGCCAAAACGGTTATTTGATCCCGGACCAAACAATCAACAAATTGAACTTATCTTATCTGCAGCAGCGGCAGCTCCTGATCACGGATTGATTAGACCCTGGCGATTAATTGTTTGCACATCGTCTTCTAGAGAAGATTTAGCGGAGGCATTTGCAAAAAGCTTGATTGCTCGTGATAGTTCGGTTACGCCAGAACAGATTTCTGATGCAAAAAATAAAGCTTATCGAGCTCCGTTTTTGCTCTTGGGTGTAATTAACGCAAGAGGGCTGGGGGTGGAAATCCCAATCTCTGAACGATATATTTCTGCTGGTTGCGCCATTCAAAATATATTGCTGATGGCACATTCAATGGGGTTTGGGGCATCGCCAACATCTGGTAAATCCATGTACATGGATCCCGTTCGAAACCTATTCAAGTTATCTGATGAGGAAGATCCGCTGTGCTTTATTAGTATAGGTACACCTGATAGAGAAAAGCCCGGGCAACCCAGGATGATTACTAAAGATTTTGTGAGTTTCATATAAATGTCTGTGGATTTCTCTATAACTGGATTGATACTATCTGGCGGGTTATCTACCAGAATGGGTGGTATAGATAAAGGTCTGATTGGATTAAATGACCAGCCTATGATTGCTCATATTATTAATAAGTTAAAAAAACAAGTTGGGCAAATATTTATTAGTGCAAATCACCATGAGGATGACTATGCAAGTTTTGGATATCCTGTGGTCAAGGATTTTCGTGATTATTTTGCTGGGCCACTAGCTGGAGTTGAGGCTGTAGTTGAGAAAATTGAGACCCCATACCTAGGGGTAATTCCATGTGATACACCATTTTTCCCATCAGATCTTTTTAGTAAATTGAAGCAATACATGCTCGGCAATAATTTGAAAGCTGCATATGCTGCAGTTAGCGCCGACGATAAAAATCAAGCCCATCCTTTGTGTTGCTTGATTGATTCAGATGTTTCACTTGGAGTTACAGATTATTTAGAAAGAGGGGGAGCAAAAGCATTTGATTGGTTGCATGAAATTGGCGCAAAACCTGTTGTATTTGATAACCCTTTTGAGTTTATTAATCTAAATAAACCTGAAGATTGGTCTGGATTAAAAGGTAGTCATTGATATTGGAATAATATGAGTTACGACGATAATTACAAGCCATTACCCAAATTTTTGTTGGGATTATTTTGTGCTTTAGCCTTTATTTCAACATTTTTTATGGCTGAATCATTTGAATTTTCTAAAGCTTTCGCAATATTTTTTTCATTTTTGATGAGTTTAACAATCTATCTAATACATAGAGAGTAATTTTTTGTCGGGTTTCCCGACAAATTATTTAGATTGCTGAGGCTCTTTTTAAATTGATAAGTATTAGTTCGGACAAATGACTTTCATCGCCGAAAAATGCTTTTTCCATAGCTGTATAAATAACTCTTTTATCTAAATCTATGTAGTTAAGCTGATATCCAGCTCTTTGAGCTAGTTGAGAAATGAAGATGCGTTGAGTTCTACCATTGCCATCTCTAAAGGGGTGAAGAACATTAAGTTCGGATAAATAGTGAGCTAATCTTTTAGCTACAAATTCTTGATCTTTGCCTTCGAAGAGATTTTCTTTAGATAAATCAGTGAAAACCTTGTTAGCAGCACTATCAATCATTCTTATATTTGCAAAGTGACTATCATTTTTCCAGATATCTACTGTTCTTATCTTTCCTGCCCAGTCATACAGATCTTGGAAAACATGAAAATGAATTCTCTTGAGATGTTCAAGATCAAATTGACCTTCAACTGGATTGTTGTCAAATTCAACAATTCTGAGTGCAGTGATGTCTGCCTCAAAAGCATCTAGTTTGTCTTGATCTTGTAAACCTAGTTTGTTTTTTTAGAACAGAAGAATTGTCGTAACAGTAGGTATCAGCGATATCGTAACGCGACATATCTTTCTTTGGTCTCTTGAATGATTTCTTCAATAGTTTTTTTGCCGGCAATATAAGCGTCTAATTCTGATAGAACTTGTTTGCTTGGCTCTAATCCCTCAACGCGCACGGAAGCTAGTGCACTTGATACGCTGGATCTTCTAGATGTTGTGACTGCCTTTGGATTCATGGCTTACATTGTATATGGAATCAGGGTGAGTAATTCAATAAGAAATTTTGTCAGTTTTCCCGACATTTATTCACTACTTCACTCAAAGAACACCTGATTTACCCATTGACTTAGCTAAAACTCACTTAATTTCTCCATTAAATCAGTGTAGATGCCATATTGGTCACATAAAACCCCCATGTAACGCCATAAAACTCCATTAAATTCACTGCCGATGTAACACCAGAAACGCGGCGCTGTAACCTATTGTTTAGCTTATGAATTTACAAGGTTTTAGCGTAACTTCTAAGGCGTAGTTCGCACGTTCGAATCGTGCTGGGCAGGCCAACCTCTCCTTAATATTTAAACCAGAGTTTTACGGATTAAATGACATAAATAAATATGTCGCAAAAATAATAAGGTGAACAATCCCTTGTAAAAGAGTTGTTTTGCCCAAAGCCAAAGTAATTAAGCCAACAAAAAGTGTTAATAGCAGTAGTACCATACTTACCGGGTCAATGCCTAAGCTCAATGGTAGATCAAAGTAAATTGAAATTACCGCCACAGTAGGAATTGTTAGCCCTATGCTGGCTAAGGCAGATCCCAAAGCTAAATTTAAACTGGTTTGTAATCGATTGACTTTGGCTGCTCTCATGGCCGCAATACTTTCAGGCATTAGTACTAGGCTTGCAATGGCAATACCAACAATAGTTTTGGGTGCGCCAATAGCATTGACTGCTGATTCAATAAAGGGGCTCAGCGATTTGGCAAGGCCGACGACAAAAATTAAGGCTAAAAATAGTAGGCCAGCACTAATGATGGTTTTGGTTTTTCCAGGAGGTTCTGCATGCATTAATTCATCGGTTTTGAGATTCTCACCTTTGGGTAAGAAGTAATCTCGATGAGATACCGTTTGAAAAAATATAAATGCAGCATACAGAGCTAATGAGGATATGCCGGCGAAAGTTAGTTGACTTTGTGTAAAAGTGGGGCCTGGAGAGCTGATAGCGAACACTGGCAAAACTAAGGTGAAAGTTGATAGAGCTGCTAATACTGCGATTGCAGAGTTCGGCCCTTCAATCCTGAATTGAAGTTCTCTATGGGCTAGACCGCCAATGAAGATGCACAGCCCAACGACGCCGTTCATCACAATCATGATTGCAGCAAATACGGCATCTCTTGCTATGTATGCAGCACCTTCTGAGCCAGAAAGCATCATGGCTACAATCAGCGCTACTTCAATGATGGTTACGCTAATGGCAAGTACGAGTGTGCCAAATGGCTCTCCTAATTTATGTGCAATTACCTCGGCATAGTGAACTGCCGCAATGACTGAGATAACTAATAGCACCAATAAAAGATACGCCATGGCTTTTACCTATTTTTAGTAAGTCATTCAATATTAACCATATAAATTTTGATGGCAAGTCTGTGAACAATTAAACCTAGATTCACAGGGGGAATTGATTATTTTGGAAAAGATTATTTGACGCCGCATATATTGCGTAATTTGCGTACGCCCTTAGTCCTTAAATTGGTGCTAATATGGCTTACAACTAGGTGGAGGTGGGCATATGAAAAAAGTATTATTTGAAATTTCTTTGGTGATTGGTTTGGTTTTTGGTTATCAGTTGAACGCTTTAGCTGATTATGTGGGCTCATCGTCAGAACCTGTTTTGAAAACGGTATCTGAAGTCAAGAAGAGTGGAAAAGATGACCAACCTGTTGTTTTGGTTGGTTACATTATCAAAAAAGTAGGTAAGGAAAAGTACATATTCAAAGATTCAACTGGTGAAATTAGGGTTGAAATTGATAGAAAAAATATGCCTACAAAAGCATTTGATGAAAAAACTAAAGTTGAAATTTCCGGTGAAATTGAAAAAGAGTTTTTGCATTCAGTTGAGATAGATGTTGATTCAATTAAGTTTTTATAATTTACACATTATTAGATAGTAGCCAATTCAAGTGTTTCAATTCAAATCTTGATTTAGCTGGTTCCGTGAATGTTTGATATTTTTGGTATTAATTGTTAATGTCAAACATTGAGTCAAGTCATAGGGAGAGAAGGCTTGCCATTAGTTTTTGGGAAGCTTTTTTATTTTGGTTTAGGTTGGGTTGGATAAGTTTTGGTGGTCCTGCTGGACAAATTGCTGTGATGCATGCAGAACTTGTTGAGCGTAAGAGATGGATCTCTGAAAAACGCTTCCTACATGCTCTGAACTATTGTATGGTTTTGCCTGGACCAGAAGCTCAACAGTTAGCCATTTATATTGGTTGGCTCTTGCATAAAGCTAAAGGCGGTGTTGTAGCTGGCGTTTTATTTGTTTTACCTTCACTTCTCATTCTGATAGCACTTTCGTGGGTTTATATAGCTTTTAGTGAAGTACCAATTATTGCTGGTATCTTTTATGGTATTAAGCCAGCAGTAGCTGTAATTGTTGCTCAGGCTGCTCATCGCATCGGATCAAGAGCTTTGAAGAACGACTATTTATGGTCAATAGCTGGCGCGTCATTTATGGCCATATTCTTTTTTAACTTACCTTTCCCTTTTATTATCCTAGTAGCGGCGTTTATAGGATTTTTAGGCGGCCGATATAGGGCAGACAAATTTCATCTGGGTGGGGGTCATGATAAAGCCAATCAATCGTATGGCGCTGCATTAATTGATGATGATTCGCCAAGACTTGAGCACACATTATTTTCTTTAACGAGATTACTAAAAATACTATTGGTTGGTGCGTTGTTATGGCTCATCCCTATGGGGTATTTATATGCTACCTATGGTTGGGGGCATGCATTTACACAAATGGCGTGGTTTTTTACTAAAGCTGCTTTTTTAACGTTTGGTGGTGCCTATGCTGTATTGCCTTATGTGTATCAAGGGGCAGTCAATTACTACGGTTGGTTAACGCCAACACAAATGATGGATGGATTAGCTTTAGGAGAAACAACACCTGGTCCTCTAATTATGGTGGTGGCATTTGTAGGATTTGTAGGTGCTTATGTACAGGCTTTATTTGGGTCTGAGCATTTATTTATTGCAGGGACTTTAGCGGCAGTCTTGGTAACTTGGTTTACTTTTTTGCCTTCTTTTATCTTTATATTCGCGGGGGGTCCTTTGGTTGAGTCAACGCATGATGATCTTAAATTTACGGCACCTCTAACTGCTGTTACAGCAGCTGTAGTAGGGGTTATCGTAAATTTAGCCCTATTTTTTGCTTACCATGTGTGCTGGCCTAAAGGATTTGAAGGAAATATAGATTCGATTGCTGTTGCTATTGCAATATTCTCATCTGTTGCTTTGTTTAAATTTAAACGCAATGTGATTGAGGTTATTTTTGTTTCTGCAGCTATTGGTTTAATTCTTCAAGTATTAAAGTAACTATCAGTTTTGTCGGTTTTCCCGACATTTATTCACTACTTCACTCAAAGAACACCTGATTTACCCATTGAATTAGTTAAAACTCACCTAATTTCTCCATTAAATCAGTGTAGATGCCATATCAGTCACATAAAACTCCCATGTAACGCCATATGACTCCATTAAATTCACTGCGTATGTAACACCTAAAACGCGGTGCTGTAAGTCATTGTTTAGCTTATGAATTTACAAGGTTTTAGCGTCTTCTAAGGCGTAGGTCGCACGTTCGAATCGTGCTGGGCAGGCCA
>JACCDW011947094.1_pt1 | contig 16901 bp, 30 predicted proteins | sample 7449781 | NCBI WGS metagenome assembly JACCDW01 (sample SAMN15323449, study PRJNA562643) | freshwater metagenome | isolation source: river surface water | place: USA:Blue River Watershed | collected 2017-08-18
GTTGTAAATGCCAATTTTAAAACAGTCCTGATTACGAAGTAGATAAACAAACGAAGGCTTGGTCCGGTCATAAGTTGGAGAACAGTTAAGGCATCGCCTCCCATTTCTAAAATGTCTAACATAACCTTCTGCTAAATTGCCACAATTACAAATATAGTTAAGAGGACATAATGCGCCATTGTACTCACTCGAAATTAGTTTACAGCCTGCATCCTCAAACATTTTTTTAATATCATCATACTCCAATTTTGTATTACCGGCGCATTCTGTACATCTTTTGCCATTGAAAAAATTGCAAAATCTTATAGTGCCTATCCTTCCGCATTTACAGCGGTAATTATGTAACGTTCTATTGTCTACATACCAATCATCTAAAAATTCGCAACCGCGATCAGAAAAAAATTTCCTTACTTCATCTAAAGTGTATCTGTTTTTATCAGCACTGCTTTTATATCTACAATCTTTGCAGCGCCAGCTTCGTCTAAAATTTGCAACACTTTTTTTATAGTATTTCCCACAGCGACATTTGTAATTATGTGCAAAATCACCACCTTTGTAATAGTCGTCTAAAAAAATGCATTGTTCCTGCTCAAATAATTTTTTGACATATGCAAGGTCATGTTTGGCGGTCATAAAAAATCCCCCTTAAAGCATTATAACCTTAAGGGGGATTTCGATCAACTATAAGCTGATATCAATCTTAATCAAGAACTCTGCGCTCGCGATTGGCTGCGAGCGGATCGTACTCCCTTTGCCGGGACACACAAATCCATTGCCCGGCGGGAAGAACGATGGTGTTATGCTCGTCGTGACCCACATTGATTGGGTTGTCCGAGCGGATGTAAATGTCCCCCTGCTCGTCCACATAGGACTCACAGTCAGCAATCGGGGTTGTCACCTGATGAGAGTGTCCCGTGACTTCCCCATATGCCAAGATAGCATCTGCTTTCTTCTTGAGTCCCTTGGGGGGCAGCTTGCTTACGCTGCGGAAAAACAGGTCGCCCTGCCTGCTCTGAAATTCAGCCATAAAACCCTCAACTTTCTAGGTAAAGAACACACACCAACATAATCCTACCATATGTATGATAGGAAGTCAAGTTTCCTGCGAGGGTTTGTACTCGTCAGGTTTCATACGGAAAGTCCACGCCACGCCCTCGCGACAAGTCTTAGTCTCCGGGGGCACACACAGATAGTAGGGTTTGAAAGTGCCGTCAGGTTCTGCCGTGCTGTTCCAAACACGGACATACTTGATTGGCTCCTCAAACACTCCTCTGATCTCAAACAAAACTTGGTCAGTTGAAGCATCCTTGTGAATAATTTTGGTATTCTTGTGCTTCATTACCCGGTCAAAGCCGACAATCTTCATGCCGACATATTTGACCTCTTGATTGTTATGCTTCAACACTTCCTCGACTGTCAATAGGTCGGGATTGCTGATAGCTTGATGATACTTGGGCGGGATGCGGATGTTTTCATAGTAGTAGGTAATACTTCCATGAATATCAGCATCAATGCCGTGTTTGCGCCCATCCTTGTACCAGATTACTCTGGTAGGACTGGCCCATGCTGGCTCATGGTCGGCGTGTAAGCTGCCAACCTCATTGCGGATTTCTTTAATCCCAGACTTGGTAAATGGCTGGTCTTTCGCCATATACTCAAGTCTTGCCCTCCATGCGTCAAAGCCATAATTCTTCACAGCTTAACCCTCTTGTTTACAAAGTTATCCATAACATACTGATGAATCTTAGTATGGTTGTCGTCGTCGTTCAACCAATCTTTGCCGTCATCAGTATCGGCATAGATGTTCAGTTCGCCACAACTTTGGTTGTCAGCGTCGTAAAAGCTAAAGTAAAATTGAATTCCCGCGAAGGTAAATCTGCGGGTCATGTTGCAATATTCCATAATCCCTCCACCCTATTATAGTGGTTGGGGATTGACAACAAGGCAAGGATCGTAAATCTCAAACGCCCTTGCAACAGAATCTGCTGCCAAAGCCTTGGCTAGTTCCGCAATGGCTTGCTGTGCGCTCAGGCACTCAACCAGAACATTCTCATCAGGTGCATTTTCCCTGATAACAATGTAGCCCGGGATCTGCCTCGACCCGCCAATCCCGTCAACATCAATGTTGACGCGACTGATCGAATAGTGGTCAACGATGATAACATCGTTTTCCAGCTTAACCAGACTCCACGGGAAGCAGAAGTCAGCAATCTCTTTGAGTTCATTCATAGTCATAGTAAACATCCTTGTGAAAAGTTACCCTTCAGACACCATACCGCTTTCGCCTGCAAACCTTCAGCATAAAAAACTTACTTATCTACTGCTAGCTCCTTCTTGCAGTATCTGCATAACTCGTCTTCTCCTAATAAAGTCTGACTGCAACCTTTGCCTTTGCAATTGTGGACTTTTTTTCCACAACATTCGCACTCATCAGTATCCTCATCTACATAGTCGAAACACTCTGGGCATTTCTTGCAGCTACAACTTGCGTGGTCATCATATTCTTCATCGCATCGTTCACAAGTGTAATAACTCTCGTTATATTCAATAGAAACTTCATCTCCTTGAAGAATTGTTACATGCCCATTAGCACCGGCATTGTTCTCCCAGCCCCCATATTGGGTTTCCAAGGCATTGTACGCAGTATATTCGATAGAATCACAAGCTGGTCTAGTTCCCCCTCTTGTTTGGGTTAAAATTCCATTTTGAAAGAATCGGTTTGCTGGCGACCTTAGATGCATACAATGATTAGGATCGGTGCTATCCAATAGTCCCGCGCTATGCAACAATTTATTCATGTTAATTGCATGACTGAAATTCAAATCATCTTCGTTGAAGTCACCGCTATCTCCGCTGCCATCATATGAATAGTGGGCTTCAACAAGACCAATCCCGGCAAATAGAGATTCAGCACACTTGTCGTAATTGATAGATGACTCCATTCTCCAAAAGGGCATATCACTTGTTACACTAACCTCTTTCGCGAAGGTATAGCCAGCAGTAAAGTTAATGTAATAACTAAATGGAGAATTAGATATAATGCCTCTGTGGCCACCAAATTGAAAACTTTGTTGCAGATCGCTCCTGAAAGTAGTTCCCTTTTTGCTGTTGCCAAACGCCTTGCTTGTGGTTCGCAGAAATATCATGTTACACCTCAACAGCTACTTGGGTTTTGTTAAGCTCTCTCTCAAGACGAACAGGTGGTTTGACCATCCATTTCTGTCCTTGAATATTCTGTAACCAATCTTGGACAGTAGGAATAAAGCCACAGTCCTCTAGGACATGCTGTTCGCCAATTAAACGCACAGGAATGGCTTTCCCATCGCTGTTAGTGATTGTTGTGCCAAACTTTTCCTCGGCCCAGAAAATGCCCAAGGAATGATGGCGCAATGCCCTGTGCCGGAAGTCAGCATAATGCGACTTGGTTTCGTCGAACCAATCGTGAATGCTTTGATAATCTTCCGGCTTGCCTCCGTATTTCCTCGCGGAATTGACGGAGTGATGATATGAGTGTGCCATAGTTCACCTCAATCGAACCATGATTCCCGAAATATGGTATAAGCACATTGATCCCCATATTCCGAGAATTCAGAGTAACCGCTATCGGCCCACCAGCTAAATACATGATCTTCCGAAAAAACTGTGCAACCTTTATCAGACAATTTGCGGAAGTGCCAAGCACGACTTGCGCCTACTACTGCATGTTTTTGCAACACTTCAGTCCTCCCTTTATACTACCCTTGTTGCGTTTCGCTTGTATCCCCTGAAACCCCAATGGCTGCTGACTGCTGCATTGTTGTTCAGACGACAGCCCCAACGGTTTTTGAAACTTTTAGAAAACCCTTCTACGCCCATTCGGGAACCTAGAAGTATATGTTTGGCGTTCAATACAAACATGACTTACTCCCAGTTTTGTTTACGCAATTGTTCTTTGCGCTTCTTGTTTGCATACACCTTGGTTTTTGGCGCAAAGTGCAACCGCTGTTTCGGTTTTGGTATAATCAAGGTAATCTTCATGGCTTGTCTCCCTTATGCCCTACCGCTTTTAGTTTGAATCATTCAGCATAAATTATTTCTATATCCTTGTCCATCCAATAGTTTCACACCTATATGTTCCATCATCCGTAACAATAATGTCGCCTACGCTGGTAGACCGCGACTTCTTGTGCGTAGTTACACCCGGATTATCCCACCACGCGCAATCTATGTGATTGGTAAGCCGAAAAGCCTCATCAAGGCTATTGCCCTCCACTTCGGCAACCAGATCAAAATCTACTGACCATTCCGGCATACCCTTGTGGTACATGCCAAAAACAGGCTGCTTCGCGTGATAAACCTTTGCCATTTTAATTCTCCGATGAAATCATCCCCATGAACGCTTTGCTCCAAGCGCGACCCCGAAACAAATAACTATTTCTCTCGCCCATACGACTTGTTTTTGTACTAAAAGCATAGGATGAAAAATCATGCCTCCAGCAGCTTGTATACTGCTCTTCCTGCCAGCAGTTTGAACCCATATAAAGCAACTCTCTGAACACTTTCAGCTCCTGCAAACCGCGAGTGTTGGCTTGGGAGAAGAAGGCATCAGTAGCCTTTTCTTGTACCCATAGCCGACATTCAATCCGTTGTAATACTTGACCGCTTGGTACAAGTTACCCTTGAAACTCCAGCGCGTCTTGTAGCTACCCTTACCGCGACCGATCTGTACCAAAAATTCAGTATCCTCATGGTAAACAATAGTCTTGCCGTTCAATTCAGTAGTCAGAAACATAGTTAACTCCAAAAAGGGGATTGAGTAAAACTTACGCTCTACCCAATCCCCCTTCAAAGTTTCAGAATAAATTATTTAGATAGCACCTTATAACACAGTTTTCAGGTGCTTCTTGTATCCATCCAAGAACTTCTGCTGATCTTGGTTGGGTGCTTTGTTATGCGCTGCCTTAGCCTGAGCAACCGCACCATCCCTCACTTCGATAGTGATGACAGATTCCTCTGGCTTTTCAACACTACGCATAAACATGATGATAGTTTCGCATTCAAGGACGCGAGGAACATATGTTGCTACGCAATGGTGCATAACAGTTCCCTCTTGGATAATAGATGAGACAGTAGGAGGTGCAATAACCATATACTTTTCACCTTCCGGCGAGTAAGCATATCGGTCTGCCATCCCCTTTGCCCTAGCATACTTAACTTCTTCGATCTTCATACGACGTATATCGTAATTGACCAAAGCTACATCATGGGCAAGCTTGATGCTGCGAGGATATTTCTCGTATTCCGTAATACCCATGTGAGTGTTCATGTTGACATAATCAACTAGCCAACTCAGATAGCTATTATCGAAACTGCTACTACAGAGAACAATCCCTTGCCGAGGCATACTCTCGCATACATAGCTGGCCAACGCTACACGATCATAATTATGGTCATGCACAAGATTCTTCAGCGACTGACCAACATTAGGCTCCGTGATTGGAATCTTGTGGTTTTCCCACATAATCCTGAAAATATCATCGTAGCCGTGGGTCTTAGCAAAGATATACTCGCGGGTAAACTTGCTAAGTTTATGCAACTGATCCTCTGGCATATGGTCATAACTAGCACCACGATGGCGATTATAACCACGACTGTCCTGCATATACCAAGACCTAGCAACAGGTTCGCTGCCGTGTTTGGTAATCCAATCGTCAATCCCCTTATCGCCCCCCTTGTATACTTCATTGAATGGCTTAATCTTCCCGCCATCAAACATCAAATGCCTGAAACTATCGGCAATCTGTTCAATAATTTGATTCATGGTGTAATCAGTCTTGACATAAGGCTCAAGACTTTGAATCACATCAGCGTTTTCCATGAACACCCGAATATTGTTGCGACTACGACGCTCCATCCCGTCGATGTAGTGGCTACCGCCGTGGCTCCACCGATCCAAAGCCATGAATAAAGCTTTGACCCATTCTGAACCTTCGGCGGTCTTTTCGGCGCAAATACGCCAAGTGTTAGATCCATCGTAATGCCTTCCCATTAGACGATTCATCGCCATTTGTGACACATGAGATGGCGCAAACTTCTCTCCGGTCTTGGAATGGATAAGGCTCTTATCCTTGAAAGAATACTTGAACTCATCCTTGTCAGTCTTGAAAATAATAAACTTCTTGTCTTCCGATCCGCTGACCTTGACAAGTGCGCCATACTCTGACTTTTCGCTGGCCCGCTTCGGCTTCAAACTTTGAATAGTCTTGGTCAACTCACCCAAAGACTTCGGATCGACCGAATCAGGGATGTTGATCTCAACTTCCTTGCCGTCCTTATCCTTAACCTTGATGATAGCCATGCTCATCTCCAAACTAATGGTTCAGGCCGACATCCGGCCTTATGCCCTACCGCTTTTCAACAAAAATCCTCAGCATAATTTATTTTGATATATCGCTATATCAAATCCGCCGGCAATCCAATGCCGGGAAAATTATAATTGCCATTACGCACATGGTTAGATTCAATAGTCAACGCCTGCTTATAAAGCGGATGCGCGACTTCCCTATTTTTGCAATCCATGCATATAATGTCCTCATTAAACATAGACATGATATGCGGGTTAGCATCTTTCTTGCAACGATCGCACTTCATGTTACGCCCCTAAAATCTGGCACAACTTTGCTACATGATCTTCCGGTACAGGAAGTTCTGTACTGTCTGACTCGGCAAGCCAGTCATTATAATCATCTAGGTTCGCCGCGAAAAAGCGCAAAGCCTTCTTGGCTACTTCCAAATCTCTCGCGCTCAACTCAATCTTAACATTATCTTCCATAACATCCTCCTTAGTAATCTTCCGGCTCGATTACTTCGCCCATTTCTTCCAGCTCCGCCCGGCCATCCCCGCCAGACAAAGACCAGCCACAAAAACAACGCGCCATCCCCTTATGGTTGTCGCACTCAGTGCAAAGATCAGCACCACAGTGCCGATTAAACACCCACTCACCACCACAATGACACTTTGGCATTTTAAAGCCCTCCTTAAACCGCTTACCTTGAGAACCTAAAAAAATTATGCAAGTGTTTTGTAATATTCCTCGTAAGCAGCTTTTTCCATCGCTGTTTGCACGGGGCATGGATCAGGATAATCATCTTGTTCCTTTTCAGGAATTGACTGATGACACCTGTTTTCTATTTGCTTGTTGCCACCCACATAGGAGTAAGCAAGCAAATCCAAGGTATTAAACAAATTAGGGAAACGCTGTCGCGTTACATTTGTAATAGCTTTGCCATTAAAATGCAACATCGTAACAGCAACTTCGGTAATCTCAAAATAATCAACATTGACCTCGAATTGAATTTTTACATCCAATTCGATGCGCCCGCTACCCCCGATGTCCGATAAGGTAGTTTCATACACGCCTTCATAGTTTTGCATGACAGCCTCCTTGCCTTACCGCTTTCCCTGACAAACCTTCATCAAAAAATTTAAGGCTATGTTACCATCCTGCCAATATTAGGCTGCATATCATTCTCTATCAACAGCCTTGTCTTTTTAGCTAACTCTAAACTGGTAAATTCCTTCTTATGCTGTAATAACCAGCCGTCAGTCAGAAGTCTATTTAATTCTTTTTCATTCCCAGTTTGGGAATTACATAATCTTTGTACGCCGTTCTTTGAAAGAACATTCAAATAATAAATCATTTGCATTATGCCTCCTAAGCATAATGAAGTAAGGCCCGCGCAAAAGCACGGGCCCTTCTTAAACATTACCTGCCCCTGAACTTAGGGTAATTATGTATCAAATTACCCCTATATAATTCAGAATTATGCCCGGAACGCCCTGCCGTTTGCTTAAAGAAGAAAACTGTCCCAAACTTCTTGCACTGTTCCATAATTTCATCTACCCACGCGTCTTCCATGCGCCGGTAGGAATTACTAGGATCAGTCTCCCCTCCAACAATAGCCCAATCAATCCCTGCTAAATTAACAGGGCCAACCGGGCCAAGCAAAGGCTCCATGCTTGTCCACCTAATCCCGCCCCAATTAGGAATTGCACGCAAATCATCCAGTCGCGTTGTATAACGCGCATTTTCCACACTTACACCTAAATGTACATGGGAATAAGACCCGTTATAAAAATCAACCGGAACCATTTCGGCAATCTTATTAGACCGCTTAGTCAAAATAAGCCAATCTAAATTCTTCGATTCCCGAATAAGATCCCACCATTCCTCGCGCCAAGGAATAACCTGCTTGTTATCCTCAAAGAAATCACTCAGGCTCGCGCAAAAAACAGTCTCAGTCTTGCCTTCACTAGCAAGCTCGCGATTCCAATCCCTCACCTTACCCATGCTCGTAGTAGTCTTATAACGCTCCGTATCCGGCCCCCAAACGGCCCGGCCAAACCGATTCTCCTGAGTCTCCGCGTAACAATTGAGACACCCAGTAGAAATCTTGCAGCAACCAATCCAAGGATTGATCGTTCTGTTCGTCCAGCTAATACCCGTAGTCTCTGCCATTACATAATTCTCCCTTAAATAAAAAAAACCACCGCTGCTAATTTAGCAGCTGGTGGTCAAAACATCAAGGGGGTTTGAAAAAATTTTGTAATAACTTTTAGTAATCAAAAACCGGAGCAGCGTAGACCACGCTGTTTTGAAATAGGTAGCGCGTTCCAATAACGCGTGTTTTTTGCGCGATCTTGGTTTTCTTGGGCACTTTGACCTTTTCGTAATAATTGCGGTCGATTTCGGCCTTTTTCTTTCGGCATTGGAAAACTGTGTTGTAGATCACCGCGACAGGAACGCGATGCTTCTTGGCAAGCTTCGCAGCATAACCTCTGGTGTGCCGTAGCTCCCGCCAATCTTTCATAATCGCGGTCGTTGAATACTTGAAACGATTACGCTTAATCTTAGCCATAAAAACCTCCATGAAAAGGAAACTAACAACCTACTCCGAATCCGCAGGAATAAGATGCGGACACTTAGCCAAAATCCTAGAAATCTTTAATTCTGACATTTTCTTGTCATAGGCACAAGAAATGAATCCCGGCGCAAATCCCTCGCACCGAAACTTGTATTGTTTCAAATAATCCACAATCTCGCCAAAGTTACGCTTGGTTAACTCCTCATCTTCCTTGCTACTTTCATACTGCAAGAAAAGCTTATTGGACACCTTCTTAACCACGCGAACTACTTCGTATAACCCTTCCCCATCGTTGCGGTATTCAATAATATCGCCCAAGCTAATATCATCTGCAAAAACAGGTATGTTGCAGACTTCAGCTTGGTTGGGCTTTTGGCCTTTGTCTTCTGCCCAAAAGCTTTCCCCGCCAATATGCGGTGCTTCACCATCTGGCTCTAAGGTTACATGAACTTTAATCATCAGCCAAACCCTCCATGATTTCTTTGTCATTCAAAACAAAGTTAGGAATGTGATCTGACCAAGAATAACCTCGGTTGTCACTAAACCTTCTGCAATTGAAAATTACACTAACTTCGCGGTGTCGCTTGAAAAGAGACGAACCGCTGGAATTAGACCACATTGAAATGAAATTACTAGGGTTGGTTTCCCTAGTAAAGGTTGTAGTGGTAGCTGGGCCGTTGAATAACATTAGAAACCCCAAGCGATACGGATAACATCCTTGCCAGCATGGCCCAGCTTTTCAAGAGCAGTTTCAATCGTTTCCCGATTGTCTACTGCAAGCCAAAGGCTATGCTCCGATCCCGTTGGGACGGCGTAAATGGTTCTGCGCTTGCGAAGCTGGTTCAGACCCCAGACGATGTAGTAATAATCATCTTCGCAATCGTTGCCATATATGCTCCGGTCGCACCCAAGACCTTTGCTCCGCGCCCGTTCCTTAGTGGCCTTGGCCATCTCTTTGCCGTATTTGTCGGCATACTGTGACCATTGCCTGTCAGCATCCCTGCCAGCCCCATCAATCTCAATTGAACTCCAGCCTTTGCCCCGTTCGCGCCATACGCCGTAACTCATAGTTCAGACTCCTAATAGTTGAAGAACACCCTACCGCATCTAGTTTCAAACCTTCATCAAAAAAAATACTGATATCACATGAAAACATAGTTTTTTCGGTAAGCAATATTGAATTGAATTGCATGGGGCCGATCTTGATTGAACGAAGTGGAACTTGGATTGCTGTCTTGAAACAGCTGCGATTGTGACTCATCTGAGTCTCCAAAACCACTGTTAAAACAGCCAAACGCATTACATTGGCAGTAATGATCCCATATTGTTGTATTAAAAAACATATAGCCTCAAAAAACCCCCAAGGTAGTACGCCTTGGGGTGGACATAGCTCCCGCACCGGAGAAGATATCATCAGTCATCAAGAGGCGCGAAGCACCAGTTGGGCTGATAGCACAATTCGATAGCATTCATGGAGATGACAACAGAAGATCCAATCGGGTCTTCGTTGGAGGGGCGATCTTGGGAAGATGCCCCCGAAGATTCAACGGCCCGGGCTTGCGCCAAAACAACGCAATCCTCGGTCACCTTGGAAAGGATGCCCCGGTAGTTAAACCGGGCGCAAAGAATGGCGATTGGCTGCCCGATGTAATCGTTCAGCACCTCGCGCATACAAGAACCCTTGGTCTTCTCAACACCAACCCGGTCAACCGAAACAGACTTCTTAGCCATGACAATAACCCTCAAACATAGGGACTATAATTTAGCAACCCCTGTCGTCCCACACAAAGGTTGCGTCCACCATCGGGTAAGAACACCCTACCCAATTTCCTTGGAAACCTTCAGCATAAAAAATTATGCTATCAAAGGCTAGAGCAGAACTTCTTCAGCTTATTGACCATAACCTTCATGCTGCTTTCAACATCCGCGAGTATGCAGAAGTTGCCAGCACCATAAATCTGATTGCCCTGCCTGTCACAGAAGGCATTGCAAACCCCGATACCAAACACCTGAACACCCTTGCGCCTTGCTGCCTGACAGCTACGCAAAGTGTGAGCATAAGCCGAAGCTCCCCCGTACCCATAGCCTGACGGCGAACCATCGCTAATCACTAGCAACATACGCTTGCCATCAACAGGGTAGCTCAACATCCGATCAGCCACATACTTAATCGCAAATCCATCCAGATTTTGCAACCTAGCAGGTGCGTGAATCAAATGGTGAGTGTTGTTAATGCTACCATCAAGGTAGGGAATCATAATACAGTCAGTTTCATTATACTCCTGACCGCTATGCCCATAAATTACCTGTTGGATTGATTTATACTGCTTCAATCCCTCATGGATGGTAATAAGGACTTCCCGCGCAGCCTTCATTTTTTGGGAACCCATAGACCCAGATTGGTCAAGCAAGATTCCAATTTGATGCTCCATCTGCTTGGGAACATCCTTGCGCTCGTAGATAAACTCCGGGTCAAACCGCACCTTGTGAAGATTGCCTTCGTCAATATCCCCAACCGACAAACCCCTGCTGTACAGGGCCGATTGATTCTCTTGAAACAAGAAGCACTTCTCCACCTGCTTGATGGAACTCCTATGAGTCAAACAGAACTTGCTGTAATCGGCCTTGGCATCCGTAGTGTGGCGGGATTGTGCAGCAACATTATCATCCACCACAACCTTTAGACCCTTGATGTCCAGAACATCATCCTCGCCATTGTCTCCCTTCATACTCGCCAATTCAGGCTTTTCGCTTTCAATCTTTTCGTTAGACAAAATCTCCGAATCCCAAGGACTCATAGACTTCATAGAAGGCTTCGCTTCAGCCTTTTCAGCACCGCCAGAAGACTTGCTGGCTCCAGCACCGCCACTACCATCCTTGCCGTCAGACTTGGGCTTTTCCCCGCCAGTCTTTTTCAACTTGCTGGAAAGATGCTTCGATGCACTAATGCAATCCGCAAAGTCGTTGGTAATCATACCTTCAACTTCGCGAATTACCGCATCAATTTCCTCATTTCCAGTTTCGATCTTATCGTCGCTGGCCAGATTCCAGTTAATCACTTGGGCAAACTTCTCAAGCTCCTTGTCCACCAAGCTGGTAGGAATCTCCACCTCATGCTTCTTCTTGGAAGTTTCCTCCTTGTGGCAGTCCAAATAAGGCGTGAACCCAGCCCACTCACTACGAATAGACTCAGCTGCCTGATTGGTTACCGCAGTCTGGAAGAATGATTTTGCACAAACATCATCATGCTTGGCGAAAACATCAAACTCCATCGCACCCATATTCTTGCGAATATGAGTACCCAACAATACCCGCCCATTCAACGCATCCAAAGCATTGAAATAGCTACCGCCACTTTTCAATTCGCCAGCTGGAGTCAAAAGGATATCCGGGCTGATAGTCATGCTATCTTGTTCAAACAACACACTCGCATTGTCGCTGAACTTGACCCGGAACTCCGATTCAACATCAGACTGGCCATTTTGAATCATGTTGGCAGTACGCTTTAGTTCTGCCAACACTTGAGCAAAACGCCCGTTGTTGCTGGTTGTGGTATTTACAGTTGATGCAATACCAAAGAAATTGGAAACACTCTTGGAAGGTGACCAACTTCCGGTGTAACTCGATGAACTGAAGTAACCCATGACAAACTCCTAGTTAGTAATGAACCCACACTACCGAATTACACCGGAAATCTTCAGCATAAATTATTATGCTATCACAACCTATCAAGAGAACAGCGCGCCGAACTTGCCTTGCAGCAGTTTCAGAAGCTGGCCCCGCTCACTTGTTTCCCCGCCATCGCTGTTGAAGTGAGTGAGAAGGGTATAGCGCAGCGTCTTGTGTCCACCCAGAACAACCTTCTCCGCAGCATTCAGCAGAATACGGGTTGAAATGCCCTTGCTGAATGAATCCGCAGAATCAGACACCGCTTTGCGACGAACTGTGTTGGCAATGGATACCAACTTGTTTGCGTCATCCTTGTTGATGCCGGTACGCTCAACCAAGAGTTTAATTTCATCCTCTTGCTTGAGATAGGTAACTTCAATCAAAGTCCCGAAGCGGTCAGAATGGGCAAGGTCAAGACTGGTCGTGCCAGTAAATTCCCGCCCTTCGTTTGTGGTCGCAAAGAACACAACACCCTGCCCAACCACAATTTTCGATCCGGCTTCCTCCAAATAGGTTTGTCGCCGTCCATCCAACAAAGGCAACAGCGTGTTGCAAATCATCGGAGAAAGCCGATTGACTTCGTCCAATACCACAACCGCACCCTTGGTTTGAATGAACCGGGAAAACAAGGACTTGTGCCAAACAATTTGGCCAGACTTGTTGTCAATGGTCTTGAACCCGAACCAGTCGCGAGGTTCCCGCACATTCGGGCAATCCATGACCAATAGTGGCCGTTTGAACCTTGCAGCGAACTCCATCGCCGTAGTTGTCTTACCGCACCCCGCAGGGCCGTTGAGACGAATGTTCTGCGGAGCTTTGCTGCTTGCCTTGTGGATGGCATCAAACAACGCAGTCATCTCATCATTGAGAATGTGCGAATCATCCATCTTGGGGATCTCAAAGAAGGACTTCAAATCCTCCGTTGCATCATCCTCAAAATTGACATCCCCAAAATCCGTAATGACCGGAGTCTCCACAACAGTAGTGGAAGCAGGAACAGGCTGGGGAGCCGTTGCAACCGCAGTCGAAACAGTACGCTCCTTCAAACCCTTGTCCTTCAACCACAAGGACTTGTTCACCCGGTAAGTACCGAGATTCAAGACAAGACCATGACTCGCACAAACAGAAACAGCAGCCTCAAAGCTCACCGGGCCGCTATTGGAATCAAAAGCTTGACGAAGAATCTTAGCAATGCTCATATCAAAACCCTCATAATTAACAAACCTAACAAGTGCAACTTTCAAGGTTGCGTCCAACTTGTTATGCCCTACCGCTTTTTGTTTCAATCCTTCAGCATAAATTATTATGCTATCACATTATGTTATAAATTACATAACATACCAACTGGGAACCGGGCGCGGGCCCCAATCCGCCAAATGCTTCTTCCCAATAATGTAATAATTACGATATGACTGCACGGGGCAACTAACCTTATAATCATCAGGCATCGCGAGCGCGAAAGGCGTTATGTCACCTTCTGGCAAAACATTATAATGTTTCATACAAAATTTCATAACATTTACACTTTTATGTTCTTTCTTATAACGAAAGGTAAATTCATCACCCAAACATAATGTAAGGTGACATAACCATAAAAAGTTAGATCTGTTTATTCCTGTCCAAAGTCTACAAGGATGATTCTTGTGTACAGTCTTATATGGAGTTTCCACCCCTAATAGATTTAATGTTGTACAGAGTAACTGGGTATGCTCTAAAATCATTTTAGAACAATGACTGTTATTGTGAAACCGCGCACACTCACTCGGAACTCTACTTAACGCAAAAATATTCATAATTACAATCCATGTAATTTTAATTTACCAACATTGCTATCGACCGGAATCGAACCGGTATGGGAGTTATCCCGACAGATTTTAAGTCTGTTGCGTCTGCCTGTTCCGCCACGATAGCGTCCTGCTAATTTAGCAGGTAACTTTCAATTGTCAATACCATCCGGATGGCTCCACAAACAAATTCAAGGATATCATTCCAGATTCTGCAAAGGAAAACGATCTAGTCACCCCATTGCATTCATAGAAGATAAAATCCCCCTTTAAACATGTACCATGTACGCCGCCTAAAGAGAAATCCCTGCTAGCAGTACGCCAGCAGGTAATCCCCAAACTCGCTCCATTATTCCGGAACATAAACGCCCGGGTTTTCACGGCATGCTACTCCGCGCAATTCGAAACTAGTTTCTTGAATTTTTCAGTCAACTTATCTTTAATAGCCGGCAATACCTCATCGATTAATACTTGCGTGTTATGCACGCAAACCTCAAGACCAATCTCGTACTGCTCAAGCCTACGCGGGAATTCGCGAGAAGTCCATTGCTCCGCCCACTCCTGAATGCCATCAATGAAATCCTTTGCAAATGCAGGCTTCTTCACTTCAGCCTTCTCCTCGGCCGATAGTAAATCAGCATATACCTTATCCGCAAAGGTCTTCACTAACTTCTTCGTCTTAAGATCGCCTTCATGCAAAAGCTTGGCCAAATGAACCTTGGTGAACTCGTCCCTATGCTCAGACAATAACACTGTGTCCATAAAACCCATGCCAGCCTTCTTCACATTAAACATCACTTTCTCCTTTTCTTTTCATCCAAATAGACCTACCAAACACAAAACACCTATGATGATGATCATCATCCTTTAAAAAATCTGCAGCTGCCGCACTGACAGGCATCACACCCATCTCCACCGCCATAGTCCCATCAAACCTCTTCTGATAGAAACTAAACGGCAATGCCGCATATTCAAAATCAAACAATCGATCCGGCTCATACATCGAGCGTCTCCAATACTGCACAAGCAAATATTAAAAACAAAACAAAAATAGACATCAGTCAAGCGCCCAATGCTGCTGCAGCTCCTCAAGCGTATCAAAAACCTCAGTACTGTTGTAGTCAGTTTTTGAATAAAGATTCAAAACCCCTACATGATACTTCTCCTGATACAACCCCAAGTATACCCCAAACATATGGTCGGCCGGGACGTCCCCAATAAAGTACGCGCCCTTACGCTTCAAACGATAGCCAACCGTCGTATCGCCACCATACTGCGTCTCATTCAAACTCCTACGCTGCTGCAATGGCTTGCCGGCCGCATCTAACTTCTTGATGATCGCATCAGCGATATCCCTACTAAGCTTCTTCATAAAATACCTCCTAAAAAATTATAAGAGTATTACACACACCAACATACACAATTATTTGTAAAGTCCAAATCCATTCTACCCAATCCCACAAAAAATTATCCGCGTAATTTATTTTGATATCAAAAGCTAATGTTACATAATCTCGCGCCCCGCCCAAACCCGTTGTCCACACAAAAACGAATTTCCGTGGTAGACTTTTACCCACACGCCACACTAAAATAAATAAAAATCCAAATCAGTGTGGTCCAAACACTCCCCATCCTCCCCACCGGAGTTCTATACTATTCATATCCGAATTTCCTCAAAAAATATATTCAATTCGATGTAGACAAATTTCGCGACCTATATAAAATCTACATATATTCAAATTTCACCCTTTTACACCCACACAAATCTAAATTAACCAACCCCATCCACACTAAAGTAAATCAATATAATCTAAACATTCTTAAACTAAACTTATCTCAAATGAAAAATTTTAAAAAATTTTGAAAATTGCTCCCATTCAACTCCCAATTGACTCCCATTTAACTCCCATATTACTCCAATTTATTTGCCGGCCTCCGCGCCTTCGGCCACTTTAGTTCACTTCATTTCACCTAATTACACTTAAGTTGTCTTAAATAAACTTGAATCAACTTAAATCAAACGGGTATTAGATAAATTTCTTTGTATTATAAATCCCACCTTGCTATAATAAAGACGGATACACATTGAGGTATCTCCTTTGTCTTTAAATGACCCCCTTGATCGATATCATCGGGGTCATTTTTATTTCCACTCCCACTTATCTTAATTTATTTCATACCACTTTAGTTCACTTTAGTCGATATTATCTTATTTGAGATCATTAAAGGTGTTTAATAGTATTTAAAGACTTTTGAGGGGGGAGAGAGAGCATATAGAGAGAGGGGGGAGAGATATATGTAAAAAATATAAAAAGTGTATTTTTATTTTTTATGGCCCCCTATTAAAAAGGGGGCTGACCCGAAATACCCCTAAATTTCTATGAATTTTCTACAATTATGAGAAAAGTAAAAGTATAACACGTTATAACTTGTTCTAAATATGCCATTTTGGCACCCAAAAACTCCCATTTTGCCCCATTCTCTCCCACTGGTCCCCTAGTATTGGTTTAATAAAACCCCTATATTTGCAGTCCAAAAACAAAA
>JACCDW011634604.1_pt1 | contig 16896 bp, 21 predicted proteins | sample 7449781 | NCBI WGS metagenome assembly JACCDW01 (sample SAMN15323449, study PRJNA562643) | freshwater metagenome | isolation source: river surface water | place: USA:Blue River Watershed | collected 2017-08-18
CTCGTTGTAAGTAAAATTGTATTGTTATTGGTTCTGTTTTATTAATGATAAAAAATGTCATGCCAACACTGAATGCATTTCTTTCAAAATCTGGAGACACTGAAATCTCTCGGATAACAACTCTAGGCTCAAAATTTTCCAATGTCTGTTTAATTTCTCTCTGTAACACTGTAGCCGTAATGGCGTCCATTTGTTCAAAAAGTAGGGCCCGAACACCTGAACCTAATAATGGTTGAAATGGTCTTTCATATCGAGAAGTTGAAATGAGATTTTTTACAGAATTAATCACGGCCATTTCATCGACATGTTTATTTACATCTTTTTTTACAGGATGTAAGTTAAAAGACAAATCCAAGTCTTTATATTTTCTAGTGACTTTTGAAACTATTGTGGCCATGGTCTATTTATTATGTGTTTGCCGATATATTATTTTTATATTTGTCGGTTCCAATTAAATTCGTCACAAGGTATGTTTGTGTGTTACCTAATCTCGTTAACTTATCAACTTTATAATAGTCGTCCATTACTTGTAAACCAGTTCTGAAAAAGTTCCAATCATGTTCTCTCCTGCCACCCAAAAGAGTATTGGCGGTTGTAACATGACTTATTAGAGTATTCATTTGGGTTGATGTTAGATTACAGTAAATATTTGACGAATCTCCTACGGTAACAAGTCTCAAGCTATTGTTCACTGTGAAACGGTCATTTTGTAAAGTAGTAGAATTTGAACTAATATCGTCACCAACAAATAAACTTGTCATACTACCTAAAAGAGGAGTTGCATTTTGAACACCATCCGATGTATTAGTTAAAAGTAAAAGTTGTTGTCCCAGATTAACAGCAAGGTCATAATCAGGATAGTTTGCTGCGTCAGTTCCGCTTTCATTTGTGGTGGAAAAAGCAGAATTTGCTCCACATACATTATCTGTATGCTTCTTAAATTCTTCAATTTGAATTACTAAGTTAGCTAACCCAGAAATCAAATTAGATGAATCCACTACATAATCATAAAACTCAATTGTTGATATTACAGATTGTAGAGTTATGACATTATTTTTTAGCTGATTGGTAACATTAATAACCGGATTTTGATAGTAGTCAGTCATCTGAATGTTGCCATTTGCAATATCATTTATCTGCCACGTTTGTAATTCTGTCGGTGCAGTGTTCAAATATTCTTTTGTTTCATCAGGCAAATATAGTGAGCTTCCAAACTTAGAATCATCAAAATTAAAATTTAATCTTCCAAAAATACTAGACATTCAATTTCTCCATTATAACATTGGTTTAATAGGTAAACCAGTAATTCCTTTGGGTGCAGGATGTTTATGAAAATTATAAGTTAATCTCATCATAGCCATGCTTCCCAATATATCTCTAACAACAATACCTTGAATTAAAGGAGCATTTACAGAAAATGATGCCGCAATTTTACCAGGTATTGCAACTGGAAGTCCAGCCGAAACGCCGCCTAACAAAGTAGCAAAACCCAAAGGACCGGCAGTAACACCAGTTCCGGCGTTAACTTTTCCAGCCGATGTAATTAAATCACCAGTTATTTCTCCACCCACGGCAAGGTTACTATCAATATAAACAAAATCACCAGTTGATATACTTAAAATGCCTTGAGTTGCGCCGCCGATACCAAGATACATACTATTATCACAAGTAATAGAAGCTTTTTTGGCTATCGTTTGAGTGTATTTTCCTCTAATTTCTTGCGTCAAATCTCCATCTATTCTTTCATATTTGTCACCTTTGACATGTACAATTGAATCACCTTCGATTGTAACATTACATATGCCTTTAATCAATACATTATTATCTTTTGCAATAATTTCATAATTGGTACCAACAATTTTTTCTATTTTGTCTCCAGTAGATTGCATTTCAAAAAACGAACCTATTCCTCCAGTTTTAGCACCGCCATGCTGAAGTCGTATTCTTTCTCTACCTCTGGTGTCATCCATTTCAAAAGTATGGCCAGATTCTGTAGCCATTACATTGTTGAAAGGATAAACAGGAGGATTTTCTACACTAGCTTCTGATTCTGGTTCTGTCCAGCCAGAATCTTCAATTGGTTTTGATGGTATATTTTCAGACATAATTAAGGCATTTTCTTATTACTGGTGTTCTCTGTTTGTGATGAAAAAAGAGAAACAAAATTATTAACATCATTACTTACTTTATTCACATCCTCTTGTGAAGCTGGAGTTGTAATCGCGGTAACCAACTGTGCTGGAACTTGAGCGAGTTCTGTTGCTGATTGAAAAAGTTCTTTTCCTGCCAGGGCAATACCTTGAATAGCATTTATCGAATCACTTATTGATTTATCTCCAGGAACACCACTGGCACTAAAAATATCCGATACAGTTCCGGCCAATGCACTCAAAAATTCTGTCAAACATTGAGCAAGAAAAGCTGCCAATTTTTTAGGTAGATTGGTAATCCAGTCAATCATTGCACGAACGTATCTCACATAGTCTATTAAAGCTTGTGAAACATCTCGTATGAAATCTATTCCTTCTTGAATGAATCTAATTGTTCGTATTATTGCTGTAGCTAATGCAAGAAATTTTGAAGATTCACTATCAGGTAAAAGACCTAGTTTTTTCAAAACTAATCTAATAGCATTACGAATCTTTGTAACAATGCCATTAAATTTAATTCTCGCCAGCGCGGCCTCTTTTTTCATTGCTTGTCGAATATCACAAACATGAGCCCTATTGTTATTCGCGTTACCTAAAGCAGTTCCTTCTACGATTCCCTGTGAAAGTAAAGGTCTTTCTGGATAACCTGTCTGATAATAGTTTACAGCCGGTCTAGGAAAAGACTCAAGAGTTTTTTGCTGCTCAGGAGTTAATCTAAAATATTCTTCAGCAAAAGGTATTGTTCTTGTTAATATACCTTGTCTAAGACCTGGAATTTTAGAAATAACAACAGGATATTGTGCAGTCTGACTACCATCAGCGAAGAAAACAATAACAGTATCTCTAACTGAAAGTTTGCCAACATTGTCAGCAACTGATGCCCAAGGCAAATCATCTATGGGAATAGATTCCGAATACTTTGAGGGAACTCTTACTTTAATTCGTCCCAATTTTAAAGGGTCTAAAGTCGCATCAACAACAAAGCCCCAATGTAAATCTCTTGTTCCTTCAACCATATGAATCCATTAAATTATTTTGTAATTGTGAACTTTGATAAACATTTTTTCTATTATTTGAATCTGTACCCAATTCAATAATTGTTTCGTGCTTCTGATAAGTAATCATTTGTCTTGATGCAGTAATTATATATTTGCCACTGAGAGAATAGTCCGTGTCATCATTTCCTATAACATTTTGTCCCCTAACCGGAATTTGCAAATCTGCGGTTAGTCCAGATGTTAAATCAAAATTTCCAGGCATCAAAACTTTAATTCTCTGATTTAAAACGCTTCTTATCGACGCTTCTCTTTGAACTTTATAATTATACGGGTCATCTTGAACATCAATAGATTGTGGGTCGTTTTCTTTAATGTATGAACTATCTGAGTAAAATGCATTCATAGGAGAAAAAACCACTCTAGAGTCATACATTTCAGTATTTTTCAAACCAAATTTATTTGTTACAATTCCAATATTTGGTGTTTTATTTGCGTGTTCACTTGTACCATAAAGTGAGTCATAATTAATTGCTTTGACGGCAAAATTCTTAGTGATGTAATCAAAGCCCATAAAAGTTGAAGCATAAAGCCCTGAAGTAATATTTTTATTCAAATCGAATTGAGATATGACCTCATACTTAATTGCACCCATCAATTCATTTGAATTCTGACCGAAATTTTTGATATTAAAATTAATATAATGTGATGGTGAATCAGCAAGCAAACTCGAAAGGGTCACAAAATTATAACCAACTTTATTTTCAAAAAACAAAAATGTGGGAGACTGTTTTTTATTTAAAGCTCTTGTTGCACAAAATTTAATGGCATCAAAAGGCTTCATATTTGGTATTAGTATTTTTCTTATACCTTCGGATTCTTCCAGATAGCATATCATATTATCTCTGATACCCAAATTGTCTGAAAATATTTTTTTGACAACATTGGAATAGGTGTCTCTAAAAGATTGTGATATTTTAGATTGTTGAGAGATAATAAATTCTTCAGAAACAAAATGCAAAATGTATGCCTCTGAAGTTAAATTGATTGATTGTCTTTCTGTCTGTTTATAAATCCTAAAAGATTTTCTGAAAGTTGCATCACTATCAGTTTTGCCCATTTCAACAATTAAAACTTCTGAGCCATCAAAAGAAAATTTATTCGTAAGACCATTTGAATCTCTTATTACGATATTACCAGTAATACATGGAGTGAAAATACTATCGAAAATATTCAGTTCTTCAAAAATTGAAGAAACATCTACAGGTCCCAACTTAGTAACAATCGCTAATTTTTTTACCTTAAATTGAGAAGTGGATATTATTTTACCATCAGACATTTATTACCTCAAGAAACTCATTAGTTATAGTTGTCACCAGTTCAGGTTTTATAACCTTAATACTTCTCTTTTTATCGTTTTCTTCCACTTCGTATTGATAATATGTTTTTGCATTTCTTGTCGTATCAATTTTCACAATGTTATTATCAGGCAATGTATATTGAACTGATGATGTTGTTATGTTAGCAAAAGTATTTGCATCGACTTGAATTATATCAACTATTTTATCACCAGAGGCCACAATTGTTCTTGTCTCAATTTTATAATAAGAGTGATTATTATTAAATGCCCATTGATAACCGGTTTGACTTGTTGAAATTCCGTTGTTTGCATATTTCTTATCAATCGCAACAGATAAGCTTCTCTGGTCTAATGGCCAATCTGTTTTAACGTCAACGATGCCATTCATCTTCAAAATAATCCAATGAGATTCTGATGAACCATATATTTTGTGTGCAACAATTTCTGGTGTTTCACCGTCAGAAACATCATACTGATAATATAGAACAGAATTTTCCGTTATGTTTTCATCAAAAGAAAAAGTTGTGGTTAAATTAGTTACAGTTTCAACCGATTTGGAATCTTTTTGACTGTAAATTGTTTTCGGAAAATTGATGAAATATTTTGCCATTTAATTAGGCTCCAGCGCGGCGAGCATCTTCGAAACTTTGTGGACCAGAAGTTCCTTTAGGTGCACCATAAGAATTTTTGCTTGAATAATTAAACTTTGTCATAACTTCGGTTTCTTGGAAGCTTAGAGAAAGTCTTATAGCAAATGGCATACCAGTTTTTCCCCATGACGGAGTAGTTTCTGCACCGACTTCATAAGCAACCCAACCCTTAGGCGCAAAGTCCATATCTATTGAAGTCAAAACACAAGTTGAGATTGGAGGTATGTTCGGATTTATTTGTCCATTATAGTGAAACTCAATATCAAATTCTGATGGAGGAACTAAAAAGTAACCTGCACTACCAGGTAGTATTTCTGGTGCTTGATGAAATTTCAAACGTTGTATTATGTTGTTAACTTCTTCAGCTTCACCGGGGCTTGAAGGATAAAACATAAAGTCGAATCTAAAATTTCTAAGAGCAGGTGAAGTATAAACCAATTCCAATTGTGGATTCTGTACGACACCAAAAGCACTGGCAAATATTGCAGATGCACTATTTTGTCCAATAATTGGTGAAACTAAGTTTTTTATTTTTTCTGCGATGAAAGGTGTCAGATTTTTACCAAGTTGTTCTGCGTTTATTTTTCCATTCATTGCATCATTTATCATTGATAAACCTGCGCCATAAAATGCCGCTGGCTCGCCACCCATTTGAAGCTGATTGTAATTTTGTGTGTTTGTATATGCCATTGTTCCTGGCATATAAAGTGCAATAGATTCGACAGTTCTTTTTGTTGTTCTTAAAAAATTTACATCATTTAATCTTCCAACTGCTTCTTCAGCGGATTTAACACCACCTCTTACAATACCTTCTAAAACTTGTTTTGTGGCCTGACCAGGAGCACTATTCACAATAGAATTATCTAAGAGAACTCCAGAAACTGCTTCAACGCCTTTATTGTAAGTTTCTTGAACCGAAGCGGGAGTATTAGTTCTAATAAAATCCAATCCAGCAGAACCAATTTTTTGCAAGTTGTTTTTGGCTAAGTCAGCAACACCTCCCAAATTAACAGTACCAACTGATTGTTTTAATGCTTGTCTATTTCTCTGAATTGTTGACAATGGGTCATCTGCAAATTTTACTGGAAAACTTGTTTTTTCTTGAGCATTTATATGAATAATCATATAGTGCGCTTTGTCCGTATTTCCTAAATCAATAGGATATCTCAGAGTATTGGCTGTAAGCGTATTGCTAGAGATAAAGTTAGCTCCTCTGTATGGCTGAGAAGCTTGAAACTTAATATCTGTTAAATTGAATAGTGCCATGATTTTCCTGAAGGTTGACTACATATTTATATGACATACGGCAAGAATTCCTACAAGGGTAAATTTACCCCTAAAAACCCGGCTAAGTACAACGGCAACCCGGATAACATCATTTTCCGTTCTTCCTGGGAACTACGTTGTATGAATTATTTTGATGACCATCCAAACATCGTGTGGTGGTCCTCAGAAGAACTTGCGATACCATACGTACACCCACTAGATAGTCGTGTACATAGATACTTTCCAGACTTTATTATTAAGGTCAAGAGGACCGATGGAACCGTCATGACTCATGTGATTGAGGTTAAACCTGAGGCTCAGACAAGGAAACCTGTTCAGGGTAAAAGAAAGACTCAGAAGTTTCTACAGGAAGCAGCAACTTACGCTATCAACCAGATGAAGTGGAAAGCAGCAGATGAGTTCTGTCATACTCACGGTTGGAAGTTTCAGATACTTACGGAGAAGGACCTAGGTTTAACTCTTTAATGGGAACACCAATACTTATACAGAAACCAGAATTAAAACAAGGTAATTGTATCGTCCTAAAAGGCAAATAAATAGAGTTATGGCATATCTAATGGATAGAATAAACAGCCAGTTAGCAAAAACTGGTTTCGAAGCTCGCAGCACACAGGCTCGCGCATGGTTGCGTTCGAAAGTCACAGAACTAAAACCAACACCACAAAAGTTGATGCAGGATAGAGAAAGAATGACCAATTCAAACTTCATTGGTCACATGTATTTCTTTTATTACGACCCAAAAACAAAGGACAAATTGCCATATTACGACAGATTTCCATTGGTAATTCCAATTCAAAAATACAAAGATGGTTTTTTGGGTCTAAACTTACACTATATTCATCCAAAACATCGCATCATACTACTAGACAAATTATCGCAGTTTGCAAGCAATAAGAACTATGACATGCAAACAAGACTGAAGCTAAGTTATCAAACCTTGTCAGCTTTTGCTACCGCTTTTGAAGCGACACCTTGCATTAAAAGATATTTGGCTGGCCATGTAGAATCAAGATTCGTTGAAATATTTGCTGATGAATGGGATATTGCTGCATTGTTACCAGTAGAACAATTTGAAAAAGCATCTACAAGCAAAGTCTGGGCAGACTCAAGGAAGAAATTTTAATGTCATTTTTACCACAACTATTTTTATCAAACATTAAGGCGAAAGATGGTCTAGCAAGACCTAACCGCTTTCAAGTTATTTTGCCGATACCGTCAGGTGTTTCGAAGATTCTAAAAACTGGATTTTTAGAAAGACTGATTAATTTACCTAACTCAATTTTCAGTGATGTAACTACAAGAGTTATTGGAACTGATAGAAATGATGTATCTTCAAATCCTTCAATTACAAGATATCTAGCATTGCAATGTGAAAGTGCCGAACTTCCAGGAAAATCCTTAAATACTGAACCAATACAAGTATACAATTTGACATACGAAATTCCTTATCAAACTGTTTACACCGAAACGTCATTCACCTTTCTCTGCACAAATGAATTCTATGAAAGAAAACTTTTCGATTCATGGATGGAGTCAATCATAGCACCAGACACAAACAATGTGCGTTTTGCAAAATCTGGTATTGGAGCGACGACTTTCGACACATATCTGACAAACATAAAAATTGTTCAATATGATGATTTCATTAAACAAATTTATGCTGTCGAATTGATTGATGCTTTTCCAAAAACAATTTCAGCACAACCTTTAAGTTGGGGTGATGATGGATTTCATAGAGTGACTGTTCAATTTTCATACAAGAGATTTAGAACAATTTATGAAGGAGGCTATGATTTAGCCGCAGCAACAAATGCACTATTGGGTGGCTCAGTTGCTGGAGTTCCTATAAAAGACGTTTTAAGTGGGCAGATAAAGGGTACTGCCGCAGCAGCAAGAGATGCATTGAGAAACCCATTCAGTATTTTTTAATTTGGAGATTTTATGTTACCTAAAATTGATGTGCCTTTATACGAAATTACTTTGCCATTAATGAAGAAGAAAGTAAAGTTTAGACCGTTTCTAGTGAAAGAAGAAAAAATTCTTTTGATGGCCGCAGAATCAAAAGATGAAACTGGTGTTATTCTGGCGATTAAACAAATTCTAACCAATTGTTTAGTCACTAAAATAGACGTTGATGATTTACCCATCTTAGACTTTGAGTATTTGTTTTTGCACTTGAGAGCGAGGTCTGTAGGTGAAACTGTTGATTTACAATATCAATGCAATAACGAGATTGATGAAGGTGGTGAAAAGAGAAAATGTAATTCTCTTGTAAAGTTGAGTTTTAACGCACTTGAAGTTGAGCCTGAGTTAAATGGTAAAGAAACAAACAAGCTTGAATTAACACCTAAATTAGGAATTGTTTTGAAGTATCCAACTTTTGGCAGTATTGAAAAGATGACTTCTATTGAACAAATCAATCCAACGAATGTGGTTGTTGAAACTATTTTAGGTTCAATAGATTATATTTACGATGATGAGAGCATTTACTATGCGAAAGATACACCAAAAGAAGAACTAATTGAATTTATTGATAGTTTAACTAGAGAACAGTTTGGCAAAATACAACAATTTTTTGAAAATATTCCTAAGTTAACTAAAAAACTTGATTTTAAATGTGGAAAATGTGGTTATTCTGACAACATTGAAGTTGAAGGAATCCAAAGTTTTTTCGCCTAACCATTCGTTATGATAATTTAAGCAATCATTTCCAAACTAATTTTGCACTGATGCAACACCACAAATATAGTTTACGTGATTTAAACGAAATGATGCCTTGGGAAAGAAATGTTTACGTGAGTATGTTGATGCAATATATTGAAGAAGAAAATGAAAAAATAAAACAACAAAATTTAGCAAGAAGAAAAAAATAAATGGCAACTAGATTCTCAACCGTATATAAACAAGAACTGAAAAACAAAGGTGTTCTTAGTTCAATGGGTTCTGCCGTTCTTAAAAGTGCAAAAGAAAGAATGGATGTCAGAAACATTTTCTTTGGTGGTAAAGGAATGTTATCCGCAACCGGCCAAAAAATATTTGGTCGCGGCTATTCTCCTCTTTCTACTGGCAATGCAGGTGCAGTGAGTAATTCTCAAGTTGCAGCACAAACAGCCGCAACAAATGATTTATTATCTTCAAGTGAGAGACAAGAGGCGCTTCTTCGCGTAGTTGCCAAAAATACTTTTAACATGAACATGATGGCGAGAGATATGAACATCACCCGCCAAAACATAGCAACACTAACAAGATTAGCGGCAGGACAATCCGCAAAATCTCAAGATGCTATGTGGTATGACGTTAAGACAAGAAATCAAGCAATCGACTCTTTAGGTAGAAAAAAAGAAAGTGGCACAAAACCTACCCAGAAAAAAGAAGGAGCATCAATACTTGGCACTTTAAGTAGCATTATTGGTAGTATTGCTTCATTTGGTGGTAGTCTCATAACTGGTACTCTCGGCATAATAGCTAGAGTTTCTCCAATATTGGGCATAGTTGCATTATTGGCAGGCAGTTACGTTATAAAAGAAATGTCTAAAAACATTGATTTTGGAGCAATTAAAAATAAAATTTATGAATTTATGGGACTAGATGCAAAATCTGAGGAACCCATTTTAAGACAATGGGCTAGAAAATTGGATGAAAAATTTGAAACGAAAAAATTTACTGATTTTTTTGATAATGCTGAAAAAATTATCATAAAGAATTTTGCTCCACAAATTAATGCTGTTGGTAAGGCTATTGCTACTGCTTCTGATATAGTCATCACGTATACGAAAGCTGCATTTGCCACTTTAGGTGAAAGCTTTATGGGTATAGGAAAAGGAATAGGATTTCTTTTCAATGAGTTTTTTCAAAACAACAGAAAAACTATACTAGCTGCGGTTGCAGCAGGTATTGGTGCAATAGCTGGACCAAAAGGCGCAGCAGCAGCCATGGCTGTTGTTCTCACAGCAGATTTATTTGCCGACAAACAAAAAACAAGACAACAATTGCAAGAAGAAATCGATACAAAAACCACAAAATATGAAAAAGAAGAAACCAGTATAAATGAACTTATAGCTAATGATAGAAGTCCTGGCAAAACAATTTCTAGAAACAATACAATGTTGAGAAGGCAAGCGCAAAATAATTTAAGAATAGAAATTGAAGCACTACAAGCAGAATTGGATAGACAAAATGAAGAACTCAGAAATGCATTAAATCCAAACGTTTCCAACATCTTCAGAGAAAAATTGAAAGAATACACACCAAGTGGAGGTTTCGGTTCAAGCTGGAAAGACATTATTCCTGAATCTCAAACAGGAAGTGAATTAAAACCAACACAACTTAAACAGTATTCTTCAATGAATGCAATGTCATTTGAAGAATTTAGAAATAGGGTGGCAGGAGGTGAAGGTGGTGCTGCTGGTTATGATGCAATATATGGATTTGACCGAGCTGGTGGCGACCCAAGAATAAAACAACAAACCGGGAAAAATTTGTCCGAGCTTACAATCGGTGAAGTTTTGGCCATAGCAAATGAGAGACATAAGGCTGGCCAAAATAAAGGAGCCGTTGGACGTTACGGTCTTTTACCATCAACACTAGAAAATAATTTAAAAAGAGCAGGGTTGACAAAGAGTGATATATTCAATGCACAGAATCAGGACAAATTATTTAAAGCTGTATATGACGGAATGGTCGAAGGATTAAAAGGCCAAGGATTTAAGAATATAACAAATGACTTGATAAGATTGGCTTGGTCTGTTGGTCCCAAAGGTGCTAAAGATTTAGTTGAAGCACTGAAGAACAATCCAAATATGCCTGTTTGGAAAGCAGCAGGTCTACCAGAATTTTCAAATGAACTCGGACCTGACGGACAGAAAAAACCTTCTGGTGCTAGACTTACAAATCCACATTTAGAAAATACCGTTGAAGATTATCTAAAAGGTAGAATACTGTCTCAAGGAAGTGTAAACATGAACGATGGAAGAATGGAATTAGCTTCTGCACTTCCAGGAGTAAACGTTTTCAATTCACCAACAACAAACAATAACGTTCAATCTGGTGGAGCACCTCAGTCATCCATAGTTGCAGGTGTTAGAGACATGAATGCACTAGAATTGTTTGTATCAAGTGCCATTTCTATTCCGACATAAGAAAAACCCCGCACTAGGCGGGGTCAAACTGGCAAGGAGGATAGCCTTACAGTTTTATTCTTGCTCGGCTAGAGATTTGAAATAATCCAAGTCATCATCATCAACACTAGATGGAATTGCAACTCCACCTTTTGCTTTGACAACAGGAATCTCAACATCTTCAGCACGGCTCTGAGTAGCAACGCCTTCGAAGCCAAGAACCTTATCAAGGCGAGCCTTCAAAGTATCATATGCTTTGAAGTGTTTGCGGTCAGCCATTTCTTTCAAAGAATATTCTTGAGAATAAATCTTTTCAAGTTTAGCATCATCACCACCAAGCAATTCAGACTTATCAGCAAATTCTGATTTGTCGTAGTTGCGGTAGCCTTCAACATTGCGAATCTTCAGTTTGAAGTTTGCGCCTTCCCAGAAATCAAATGGGTTAAGAGGAGTTTCATCGGCAAACTCTGGGTTCATTGCTTCAGTAATCTTATCGAAGATTTTCTTACCGAACTTGAACAGGCGAACAGTGCCTTCATTCTCGGGATTGGATGGGTCAGAAACAACGTAGATATTTGCGATGTAAGAAAGACGGCGCTTTTGCTTACGTGCAACATCTTTATTTGCTTCAACACCAGAATTCCATAGAGTGTTGTTGTGTTCACAAACAGGGCACTTCTCATTGAGTGTGGTCAGGCACTTATCAATGTACCAGCCACCAGGTCCCTGAAAACCGTGGTCAAACAAACGAACCCAAGGAAGACCATCTTCTCCATCTACACCAGGTGCAGGAAGAAAACGAATGACAGCCATACCGTTGCCAGATTTGTCAACAGTAGGAGTCCAGAATCGGGTATCGTCTTTAGAGCCAGCCTCAGCAGTTTGTGTGGTGCTCTCAATTGCCTTGGTGAGTTTATCAAGGCTATCACGGTTGCGTTTAAGATTAGCGAATGACATAATATTTCCTTTCGTATATGCGATGTATGTCGTTGTATGTTGTTTTATCCACAAAATTCATTATATAAAATATTTAGCCATTTGTCAATAGCTTGTCCAGAATTTTGATAGTTTCACCTACATCCTTATGAAGAATGCCGTGACCACCTGCTTTGTTAAAAGCTTCAATGATATCTGGGGTATCATCAATCAGTACAGTTTCTGGTGTTGCATATGCAGTCTTATAGGAACGACCAGGAACAATATTTGCTTTATAAAGAATGTTGTGTTCTTTTAGCCACTTCTTTTTACTTGCTTCAACCATGTCGTGGTACTTTTTACCACCAGATGAAGAAAGAATTTCTGTGGTGATGTTTGTTCGCTTAACATGGTCGAGCAAAACCATTGCGCCAGGAAACCAGTTCAGTTTTTCGAAGTATCCTTCTTGGCAAAATTTGTCCCAGTTAGTCGACCACTCTTTGCGATTGCGGTCAGCAGCAGCAGGTTCTTTACCAAAAAGTTCAATGTACTTTTTTTCAAAGTCGCAAAGAACACCGTCCATATCCAAATAAATTTTCTTAATCATTTAAGTTCCTGAATCGCATGTTTGCGATAAGTTTCCTTGTCAAAGTTTATGAAAGGTGCATACTTCACAAATTTTCTATACAGTATGGGCCATCGGATTGTGTCAACAATCTTTTTGTTCCACATTGGCAAGAAATTCATAAAAGAGTTGAGTATGCACAAAGTTTCAATAGTCGTAACGTTTTGTAGAGTCATTGTCAACAGAGGAGGATAACCGTCCTCAATTTTCAGAACACTATTAACGCCACCCGATTCACGAATTATAGCACAGTCATTTTTGAAAGTATAGCCCAGCGCCTGCAATATTGCCTGGCGCTTCAGGTGTTTATCGTAGGTGTCATCTTCAAGTAGAGTTCCTGCCCACGCATTTTCATTTTGCATGAGAGCAGAAATGACAAACTCACGGTAATCATCTTTTTCATATTTCCTGGACAACTTGTAAAAGTGATACTTGTCTCTGCGCTTTTCGAAAGTTTCAATACTGATATTACATTTACCATTGTACTTGAAGTAATCGTAACTGTCGGAGGTGAAGTGTAATTTCAAAACATGATAAAGTGAGAAGGCTTCGTAACCTGTCATATTGGAAGTCTTGCAGCTTTCGGTAACATGTTAAGATTTTCTGCATCGATAGCAATCTTTGCTTTCAAATCTTTATTAACAAGGGTTGAGGCCAGTTCAATTTCCATACCTGTCTGGTTGCAATACTCTACGATTGCTTCCATATAATTGTAATCGGTTCCGATAACAAGTTTTTCAATCTCTTGCTGGAACTTGAACATTTCGTCTTTTGTTGGCATTATTTCACAATCGTTTCATACAGTTGTTCAAACTGTTCGTGAGTGGCCACTTCTTCATCATAGTTTTGCTTATGATAAACTTTGACAAGTCGATTGACGAGTCGCTTAGGCAACTTCAAATCTTCACAGACTTTTTTGGTTGCTTCTTTGATGAAGTCTTTTTCACCTTCGATTCGCGTCATCGAATCGGAACATTCTTTAATTGCATCAAACAATTTCTTGCGGTCAGCTTCGCTAGAAATCTGATTGATAGACATTTGTTTCACAGACATAATAACTCCTTAAATAAAACCCATTTTACTACCAACTTTTTTCATGGTAGTGTTTTCAACTTGTTTATTAAACACTTCAGCAATAGACCACTTATCACGAACACCATCTAGTTTTACGCCAAGACGAGTAGAAAGAACTTCGGCTTCGCTTTGTGTAAGTGTATCAAAATTCAGAATATCAAAGCAACGCCCCGGACGAACAAGTGCTGAATCAATATCACGAATAGATGGTAAGTTCGTTGAGAAAATCAATTTCTTACCTTTTGTCGTAACAAGACCATCACCAACGTTAAGAAAACGATGCATCATAGAATTACCGTCACTGCGAGCCTTAAGGAAGTTATCGGAATCTTCCAAGACCATAATATTAGCATCATCTTCAATGAAACGTGCGAATAGCATATCTTTTTCCAAAATGCTTGCGTCATAGGTAACAATAGCAGATAGATTACTATGAGAAAGCAGACCCCGAATAAAAGTTGTCTTGCCTGTACCTGGAGGACCAATCAGCAAAAGAATGTTTGCCGGAGAATTCAGATAACGCTCATAGTAACTTTCGAGAGTTTCTCCTTGTAGAAAGGGATACATTTCTGCAATGGGCAGTCTATCTTTGTTCAGTGGAACATTCACAGAACTTCCATCACCTGAATAAACCCATTCAACATGAGAAGTTACTTCTTCAAATCTCTGAAGGACTGAATCTTTCACATCATCAATAAAATTCTTATCTCCATAAACTGTTACGGTAACAGAATTTGAGCTAAGATTGTAACGAATGAAGTTAAAGCCTTCTGTGATAATCATTCCATAAGAATCACTAGACTCTAGGATATAATCACCATCAAATTCACTTTCCATGTAATCGTGCCACTTTTTACGAGTGCAATGTAGCTGATATTCACGGCTAAGTGTGCTTACATTAGCCTTGGCTCTCTCATCGAGAAGTTGTGAATATACGTAATCACTGTAGTCGGAAGCACCGACAAAAATCTTTTCATTGTTCATAATACTGTTATTTACATCCTCTGATGACCAAATCCAACCTCTGAAATCTCTCTTTTTTCTTCTCACTGATTTTATCTTTCTGCGCCGAACCGGATTTGCAAACGAATATTCCGTTTTGGCGCTGGCTCTGATTTTCTCAAGAAACCTAGATATTTCGTTCATTTTTTAATAATAGTTGTCGCAGGTGCAGGTTGATTGTGCGTCATTGAATAGGTGATGCAAGTAGCCGTAGGATTAGTTTCATATGCACATTTCACCGACAGTGGGTCTACACCCTTTGCAATCGCAGATTCAATATTTTTAGCCATATTATTTCTATCATTGAGTTGATTTAGATAGAAAGAGATGATTGCAGTCATTGCAACAATCATCAAACAAACCATTACTGTAATAAAACTTGAAGAATTTTCTTTCATTTTAGATGAATTCCTTGTTTCTGTCAATTTTGTCATATTTGCTTTTGTAAAAAATGTGTCGACCAATTTTGTCGACCTTATCCAATTTCCAACCCGGATTAACATAGTCGGCATGATAGTAAGTTGCTCCTTTCGTTACATCATTTAATTTGTCGAAATTTAAAACGATGTGTGTTGCTAACTCACGAATGTCAGTATACAACTTTGTTTCTCTGATTGTCAAGCGTTTTTCGGTAATCTTTTTATCGCAATACCAAGAAAATTGACATGTTGTTGTGTTTCTCTGGTAAACAACATCACAAATACTATTCGCGTAGTTTCCAGTTAAAACTCTATTAATTGTTACAAATGCCACAGCTTTTTGACCAGCGAGTGGTTCGTGTGCAGCTTCGAAATAAATGTTTTCTGCCAAACAAGTAATCTGTCTCTGTGCTTCTTTTGTTAGAGAACGATAGCTTACTTTGAAGGGAAGTGTACCCTCAATATCAATATTAATCATACTCAAAAACACTACACAAGCAGAAAAAAACATAGTTAGAAGTATTGGTTTACTTCGCATTTTTTCTCCTTTGAGGTGGTGGTTTTTAGAAAACCACCAAAAAAATTACTTTAAAAAGAACGGGTATAAGCTAGTGTGGTTTGTTTTCCTGCACCAACACCGCGTTGCTCATCATAAAGTACAGACAGTCTATCTTTCTTTGTCAGTTCATATGACATTGAATATCTAGTTGTATCAGACCTATCTGCTTCACTTGAATCGTAGGTATTTCTATATCTGTAACCAACTTTGGCAGAAAACGGAGTTCCTGGGAACTTCGCTGTTACTGATGGTTCGATATTGTAATACTGAATAGTTTCTTTACCTGAATTCATTTTGAATCCATGAGCCAATCGAACATTACCTGAAAAAATAGAAAAGAGTCCTTTACTAAAGGTCAAACCAAGTTCTTCTCTAAGGCCGTTAGAAAGTGTTTTCCTATCTTGAAGGTTACCAATGGCAACATCACCACTAATTCCTTCCGCAAGCTTCATTGAACCAGCAATGCCTGTGGAAGTTTGTTCTGTGCCGTTTGCGGATTGTCTGTAGCCATAAGATACAGTTACTGATTGTGCAGACACCACTGTAGAAACTAGCATACTAAATGCCAAAACTGTCATTTTAAATTTCAATGTTTTCTCCTTGATTGAATTGATTGTGGTAGGTTATTCTGTTACGAGGAAACCTACCGAAACCCTAGTCAGCGTTTAGGCTGCCAATGCGAACTTTTCATCGTTTGCGTTTACTTGATTTAGTTTTTACACCTACTCTGGTGAGTTGTCCAC
>JACCDW011217136.1_pt1 | contig 16888 bp, 20 predicted proteins | sample 7449781 | NCBI WGS metagenome assembly JACCDW01 (sample SAMN15323449, study PRJNA562643) | freshwater metagenome | isolation source: river surface water | place: USA:Blue River Watershed | collected 2017-08-18
CAACTTTTACTTGTGCAAATTTTTCGTCCCAGTTGACAAGGTCACCATTATACTGATTGTAAAGAGCAAACACCAATCCTCGTATTGAAGCTGATTTGCCATTCTCTGAAGAACCAACAATAAGATTCAAATGGGGATCGAAGTCGTACACAGACTCTTCATGGTTGTTTACATTCTTTATATGTAAAGTTTTAACTTTTCTATTTAGTCTTGATTCACTCATCTCAACATTATTGTATCTAAGAAATCTACAAAATGCAATCTGGCAAATTCTTCTCTTGAATCGTTTAAAGTTTTTTCAACATGAGAAAGTTGAGGTATTTCAATTTTATATAACTTGGCTTGACTCAAAGAAATGATAGTCTTTTCCATAGAGCAACATTTGTCTGTTTTACCATTGTGAATCTTATTGCAAGAAAGACACTTAAAGTTATTTGAAGTAAAGTAAGGTATAGCAAAAGTGCCTGACAGATCTAAATTGGTTTTTGAACAAGTTATCATGTATGAATCATTGAAATTTTTCATATATGTGCATGTCTTTTTACATGTAATATCTTTATTTACAACTTCTATTAATCTTGGAATTTCTATCTTACATTCATCTGTAAAATAAAATTTGTTAGGCAATACAATATTTTTTTGAATAATAGTACTAACAAACTGATTTTTCCATAAATCAATCTTAAATAAACTGGGTAAAGAAGGGGACATAGTTGAATATAAATATTGATAGAGATATGTTGCTGATTGAATTATACGCTATAAGAGCGAAAATTGCTGATGCTGCTGCTGAACATGATGAAGCTGCCGAAGCTAAACAAAAAATAGACAATTTGATACAATTAATTAGTGTTGCTCCAGAATCAGGTAACAATTCTAATTTTCCTAAACCAAGATTGAGAAGATAATGACACAAAATAGATTAGATGAATTAATGGAAAAAGTGGCCAGAAAAGAAATTGATTTGAATGACCTGGCAGAGATTTGTGGAGCTGTATTGCAATCTACAAGTAGACATTCAAAAGATATAAAAAGCAAATTGTCTACATTAGATAAAAGATTAGATGATATTGAAAAAAATATGGACTCGATAAAAGATTTATCAAGTCCAGCATTTGGAATTATTTCTGATATGGAAGATCCCGATCAAGATTGATCGGGATTTGTATCAGCTAAATTAAATTCAACTCTAAAAGGTTGATCTGTTTTGTAACTGGCAAAAACTCCAGTACTAACTTGATAAACTTCTGTACTTCCTGTAAATGGACAAGTGATAACATAATCACTAAGACTATTGAGTTCAATCTTACCTACAGGCAATCTATCTCTCTCGCTCTTCACTGCTTCATTTCCGGAAGTAGTGTCATGATCTGAGAAAATAATTCCAAGACTTCTTTCGCCTTCTTCAGTTAGATCTTCGTCATCGAAATCATCAAGAAGATCAATGTTGTCAAATGGTACTTCGATTTGTACCATTTTTCCATCACGCTCAATTGTTACAGTTTGAAATTGAAAGTTGTGTGCACTGCCACTGTTTTGCTCAATTTCAAGTAAAGCAGCCGAGGTTTGAGCCTGGGCTGTCTCAGCATCTACAATAGTTCCGCTTACTTTTCTTTGTGTCATTTTTTCTCCTATGCAATATCAGGATTTAATTCATATGATAATAATGAAAAGTCAATATTTATAGGGTAGTTCAAGCCACCGCAGGGAATGAAAGTGAATGTTTCTTTCTTTCCTTTCTCTACATTGATCATGAATGCATCATATTTTTTAAATGCTGGCATCAGTTTTGTTATAAAGATTTTACCTCTATTTGAAAAAACAAGCAAGCCTGCACCACCACGAGGAGAGAAAGACATTTTCAGAATGCCAGTTTCTTTTGGGTTTACAACGATATTGATATTAGAACCATATTGGCCTTTGACAGTATCATCAATGCCACCACCCAATTTAAATTGAACAATCGAATCATAACCTACGTTGATTGGAATATCAAAATTGTATTTTTCTTGGTATATGTCAAAGCTATCTATTTTAACATCACTACTGCCAAATTTATAAACGATAGAATCATTCTTTTGAAAATCACCTTCTAAAATACCAGAAATAGTTTCATTAGGCTCTACTTCGGAAAATATATTGATTTTAGAATTTTGTGGATTTGCATCAAGGAAGTTCTTGACTGATAAAGCACCAGCAATTTCAGGTCTTGTATTTGTATTTACAGACTTTTTGAAATTATTAACCTTTTCTTTGTTTTTAACTGTGAACTTTTGGGATTTGTCTGTCCCATTAACATAATGAAAAAAGTATCTAACACGAGTATCTTTCTCAAATGTTTTTTGATGTAAAATTCCAGTAGTCCTTAGCGTTTCTGGATTATTCAAATAAACATAATAAGAAGGTTTACTTGTAGTCAATACAAACATGGCTAATATTGCAGACTTCATTGTAAGCAATAATTTAAATGATAACGTCATTGTTATTTCCTCCAAAAAAACAATCGTCAATACCTCTTTATTCTCTTTTGAAGGATAGCGCACTTCTATAAAAGAAAAATTGAATAACCTCAAATGTCACCAGAGAATCAAAAATGTTTAATAATAAAAAAATCAAATTAGCAGTAGATATAAACCCCAAGACAAAACCAGATCAAATACCTGGAAATACTCTTGAAGAAAAAGTAGCTTATATTTCAAAACAACTTGATTCAAAAATTGGAGAACAATTTTCTCAAGGTTTAATTTCTGAGCAAACAGTTTACAAATTATTGGCTGACAAACAAATTGAAACTGAAAAAGATTTTGCCTTTTTAGAAAGTTATAGAGGTGCAATTACCAATCTAAGAAAATTAGCTGGTGACTTAATCAGAGCCGAAGGAGCAACTCTTCCTACTGATGCTGTCGTAAATAGCATCATAGATAAATTGCTACAAAGGACTGGCACTGTTTTTATTCCTCAACTTATTAAATTACATAGAGTAGATGCAAGGTCTCCTGAACTTGTCACCCCTTTATTAGAATATAAAAAACCAGAAGAAATAACAGCTATTAGAAATTTCATCTCTGTAGAAGTTTTGAAAAAGAGATTGGAAGTCAAGAACTGGTGGAATGAAATTTACACCACTGCTAAAATATTCAATCCAGACTTTACAATGGAACAAATGATTTTCATTTTTCAACATACTGAAGAAGAAATAGCACAAAATGACCAAATAGTATTGACACCTGTGCAAACTCAAGAAATCAAACAAACAATTTCTGCACTTGAAACTAAAGTCATGATGTTAAATTCCAAGCAAAGAATTTGGAATAGAATTCTTGAAATCCACCCAGACATTGAAAATAAAGAAGAATGGGCAGCTTTAATTCCTGAAAGTTTGAGAATACAATGGAATCTTGCTTTGATCTTAAGATCGTTCCCTGAATATGACATTATTGAAATACCACAAGACTTAAGAAGAAGAAAAGTTTCGACTGAGCCTGGTGTGCCAATGGAAAAACCATCTCAATTAGAAAAAGCTACCAGAGATGATTTATTTTTTTATTTTTATCCAGAAACTGACGATAATGGCAAAAGACTTGAAACTGATCAAGATAAAAGAATCTATGCATTGTCAAAATTAAAAGAATGTATTGAAAATGGATACGACAACGAAAGAATTTTTGATGTCTTAGGTATCAAAATTAAAAAAGGCCCAAGAAGAAAAAAAAGAACCAGAGAACAAATTGAATTAGACAAGCAACAAGAAGAAGAAATAATTGAAGAAACCAATGTGGCTGACAAAGATGCTAATGACAGCTATGGTAAGAAGATTAGATATTATTTTAAACAACTTGTCAAAGTAGGTTCAACTGCTAATGTTTTTGATCCATCTACACGATTAGCTTCTTTTAGACAAGACCTCAGAGAAGCAGGTTGTCCAGCTGTGGCAGAAATTCTTGGTATGGCTTATGAAAAACCTGAAGATGATAGATATAAAGAGTTTGACTTAAAGTTTCTTTCTAATGAAGAAATGAATATGTGTAAAGTATTAAGAGAGCTTTACAACTTAGATCCAATACCTTTCCCTGTTAAGATCCCTTGCCCTGTAGATAATCCAACATCAACAGACAGATTTGAAATTGACTTTTTACTTCCTTGTGATGTTTTAGTTGGATTTGAGGAAGAGGAAACATTTTCAGAGCCAGATCCAAACACTGGTGAAGTTTTGAGCAGAATTATTAGAAAGCCTATTATTGAGCGAAGAGTGATGTTCATTGGTGAATATTTTGGTATTCGTTACACCATGGAAAAGAAAATCCAAGACAAAGGTAGACCATGGGTGAGACCTTCCGGAACTCTTCCAATTTATGATTATCCAAAAGCAAAAGGTGGTCCAGCAAGGTATATTTGCGCACCTATAGGACCTTGCAGAGAATTAGAATTTTATAAACTCAAGACTGAATGGAAGATGTTCACTACTGACATTATTGCTGACATGCTTGGAACCAGATCTTTGTCTTTAGACGACACTGATTTGGACTATCCTTCTAATCTCATGAATAAGCTTGATGCAGCTAATATAATTTACAAATCAACTGAATGTAGAGAAAATGTTGGCTGTAGAGCAATGAAGATGATTGAAGCTAATTGTACTCCTACTACAGAATTGAAACAAATAACTGATATAGATTCTATTAGAGAATATTTTGATGATCATACAAATAGATGCATCAAATTAATTGATTGTGCAATTATTAATGTCAAGTTATCAGAAGCATTGGTCAAGGCAAAAACAGATTTTGTTTCAAAAGATCAAAATGCCGAACCAGGATTTTATAACAACGGATTCAATAGACAAGCCATGTGGTCTCATCAATCAAGTTTCAAAGAGCTTAGAGAAAGAGAGTCCTTTTTATCTCAACAATTAGCTGTAAAAGGCGATGAAATGACAAGAAAGAAGCTTGAAGACATAAGAAATGAAATCAAGAATTTGTATTCTTCGCCACTATATGAATTCAAGCAGCATGTTGATCAGACCATTTCTTCTGGAACAATTGGCAGAAAGATCAATGATTTAGAAGAGCTTAAAAAGCTTGTTGAGACTGGAAAAATAAAACCTTCATTCTCTGAGCTAAGGAGTTTGATTATCAACATAACTCCTGAGATGCTTTCTCAAATTGAAGAACGTGGCTCTGGAGAAGAATAATGGCCATCATAGACTCGAGATACATAGGGTCATGGTATTTTTTGAAGACCAGTCTTACAAATTATGCTGGAACTTCTTATATTCTTGCAAGTACAGTTACTAATAATACAGATCTATCTGCAGAACCCAAAAATCTTATTCAAGGAGAAGCTGGCACCCTTGTGATAGATCAGTTAGGAAAGAAAGAAAAATGCGTAGTTACAGGTGATGCTTTGATAATCAAAGATGTCACCACCACTAATGTAACATACAAAGATACCCTTGATTTATTAATTGACGACTATTATTTGTTGCTTAACTTTTTCTTTTATCCAACAGAAGATATTTATAATGTTGATGACTTAGAATGGCTTCAATACATCTTGACCAAACTTGGATTGGCTATAACTAATAAAAATTTGCTATCTTCAGCAACTATTAATATAGGTCAAAACATTTCATGCACATTGAATTATAATTGCAAATATGACACTAAATTCACCATTGATTTGCCAGTCACAAATAATAATGGTGAAGATTTTATAGCTCGTACTGCCAAAAATTATGATTCACGATTTTATATTGACGGAAATGAATATTACATTAAGTCTGGAACAATAAATATCAATATAGGATATTCTGAAATATATATTGCTAATACTGGGTATCAGCTTCCATTTTTTTCACCGCAATCATACTCAGTAAGCGGAAGTTTTGAAATTTATTCAAGGCATGATTCTTACACTGATATACCTGTGGAAGGTAACTGTTCTTTATTAGTGGGTGATAGATATTTAGAATTGGGTCAAGCTTCAGTGAAATCTAATTACACAAGAAAAATTGACAGCAATCAATCTGCAAATACCATAAGTATTTCATTTACAGCTTTTGCAAGACTTGGAGCTGGAATATCACCAGCAAGATGGGCTTATTACTTAAATAACTTATCACCGGCTTCGATTTATAATATATACAACTATTTGACAAATTTTTTAAATACATCTAATACACCAGAGTTGCAACCACTTTTGGACTATGCGAGAGGAAAGTTACCGTAATGCCTATAATGCCAGCAGATTATTTCAGTACTTGGTATGTCATTACTATTGGTGGATCGCCTACTATTCTTCAATCGTATAATGAAACTTTGAACCAAGCTGTTTCGGACAAAAAATTTATTCAAGGCGATATTGGTAATCATATTGTAGACATAGCGCCAACATTTTATCAATACAATTTGAACTGTCCAATACTACTTATTGAACCTAAAAACTTACTAAGTGATACTTTTGACTTGGTTTTAAACTTTCTTGATTTAATTCAAGAGCCAGTGTATGGAAATTCTGACATTGATCAGTTCAATTATGTAATGCAAAGCGCTCAATTGAATTTCTCTGCTGAATCTTCAAATTGTACTACATCATTAGAAAGTTGGAAGGGATTTGATGATGCCTCTAACTTTAAGACTTATGCTCCAAACTATGATTTCATAGCCAGATTAGTAAAATTTTATGATGTTCAATTTGGGATGTTTGGAGAGAACTACTTAATACAGCAAGGTAATTTCAATATTTCAGTTCTCAATGACAAAAATTATTATGTCCCAGGATCTAACAATTTTTACGGAAATCAAAATCCATTATATTCTATTCATGGATATACAGTAACTGGTGATGTAACCTTAGTGTTGACTCCAGATCAATATGAAGTTTTAAAGCTTTATAATGCACAAACTCCAGGTGTTTTTACAGCTGCTAAAAATAGTTTGTTTGTGAAAATACTTAGCAGAAACTCAACTGGAATTTTTGATAAGACAATAAACTTGGGTGATTTTATGTTTTTGCCCACTGTTGATTTATCTATTAGTGCAAATCAAACAATTACTGCAAGAGTTAACTTCGCTACCATGTTTAGAAGAACATCAGCTATCACTTATTGATATGTATAAATATTGTAATGGAACATTTACAATATCGAATTGATTTATCAAGTCAAGAAGATAAACAAAAGGCTTTAGAAAACTTAGAAAATCGTGAATTGATTTTGAGATTTACAATACCTGGCCGACCTTCAACTAAAAAAACATCACAAAGAGTAGTAAGACGTGGTGGATTTACTAAAATTTTACCTTCATTGCTTTATGAAAAATATGAAAAGCACTGCAAAGAATACTGTGAATCAGTATGGAAAAATGAAGGATTAGAACCCTTAGATTTCGGTGTTTCTATCAAGTTGAAAGTATATTTAGACTCTTGGATTGTTGGTGATGAATGTGGATACCAACAAGCTAATGGAGACATTATTCAAGCTCATGGAATTATCAAGGATGATATGTGGATCCATTGGGTTGATAATGACGAACATATGATCCATTATGATAAAGAAAATCCAAGAATAGAAGTTGAAGTAAAAAGATATAAGCATCCAAAAGAAGCTTATAGAAATGAAAAAAATGAAAAGGAAGCAATAAAGGAAGCTAAGAAAAAAGCTAAAACAATTAAGGGATAGTTTATGAGCAGAATTATTATTGTTGATTTCAGAGACGATGAAGACTTTGCAAATCACCCATATATTTCATATTTGAAACAAACTTTAAATATGATTTCTTATTTAGATCAAGTTCCAGAAATGTGGAAACTTAATGATTTTTTTGTAGAATGTGTTTCTGATTATTTGGAAATCAAAAGAGAAAGAGTCATGTTTACAAGATTATGGGATATCTCAATTGATTTATCAAAAAATGTCGGTTTGATCACGAATGAAGAGTTTTATCCAATAATAAGATGTTAAATAAAAAAAGGTGGATTTCTCCACCTTTTTTGTTTATTAGCTTGCTGGAACGATAAAGTGTGGTTCAGTATCAGAGATGGAAAACTCTCCACTAATGTTGAATGGTTCAACAATCTCCTTCATTCGATCCTGAAGGGCTTCGGAGTTCTCAGTGATTGCATCATTGATAAGTCCCAAACGCTCAGTTGCTCCCTGAAGTTGTGAAGCATATTGTTGTGCTACATTGACGAACTCAAGTACATCAGCCTTTTGAGCCTTGAGCTCAAGAACTGTTTGTCGCATTGAAACTAACTCAAGATATTCATCATGAGAAACCGCAGGGCGATCAGACTCGCCATCTGCCAAAACACCATCTGTTACTTCTACTGTCTCTTCCATTTTGGTTAACCTCTTAGATCATTTGATCAAACTTATTATACAAACGAATTTTATTTTGTAAACCAACTACATAAAACAAAATTTATGGTAAGATGATTTATCTCTTTAAGAGGATTTACAATGAAAGAAATAACAATAGCTCCGTCAGACTTTGCTTTTTTATTTGATGAATCTCCATGGGGTTTTCATCAAAAGTATATTTCAGGTATCAAAAGACCACCACTAATCTTACCAAAGATTTTCAATGTTATCGATGCCGCAATCAAGAATAAATACGCTGACGAAGATTTTACGAAAGTGTCGAAAGATCTGCCACAAGCTGTATTACGCACATCTGAAAAATGGATTAAATCGAAATCCATTGTTAATCCAAAATTTGATGTGTCTGTTCAAGTAATTGGAAAGATTGACGGTTACTTAGAATATCCTGATGGCAGTTGTTCTATTGTTGATTTCAAAACAAGCGAAATCAATGAAAAGTATGTTGGAAAGTACAACAGACAATTGCACTCATATTGTTATGGTGTAACTCACCCAGATAATTCCAATTGCTTGCATCTTGAAAACTTAACTGATCCAGGCCTTCTTGTGTTTGAGCCTAATGAGTTTAGTATCGACTACAATTGCAAAGCAAGACTGTTAGGTAATTTAAAATGGCAAACATTTGAACTTGACCTTAAGTGGTTTGAAAGTTTTATTAGCGATGAAGTTATTCCTTTATTAGCTGGACCAGAACCTGAACCCACTGCCCAAGATCCTTATTGGAAATATTTGCAGCAATTTGGTTTTGAGTATGAGCAGGAGTAACCGTTAACTTTTTTGCAATATACTAATTATGAATACTGACGAGTATATTAAATTAGCTAAACATCTTGACTCTATTGGAGCATATTCTGCAGCAGATGTCACTGAAAAAAATATGGTGAAAACTGCTGCAGATGAGCCTCAGAGAGATGTTGCATTACAAGGTCAAGAACCTGCAGGTGGAGGTTTCTGGCAAAGAACTTTAGACAGATCAATGATTTCTCTTACGAAGTACAAAAATCGTGAAGATTTTATTGATGAAAGTTTTAAAGCTTTAAATTCATATATTTCTTATGCTTCAGGCGCTGGATTTACTCAATTCGCAAATAAGCTCAAAGAAGCAAAAAAAGAACTTTTAGTAGTGGCAAAACGATTACTTGGCAGAGGTAGTACTGCATACACACCTCCTGCTGGTACTTTACCAAATGTCATGAGAGCTCTTTCAACAGCCACTAATGTAGATGCTCAAGGCAATTTTTTAGATTGGTCACAATCTCAAGCTCAAATCTATGTGGGAAATACAAGATATTATAACTACATATATTTTTTAAGAGAAGCTGAAATTGAAATAACTAAAAAAGCAAATCCTAACTTTACACCTGGTGGCATAGCTAATACTCCAACTGCTATCACTGCAAGAAGACCAAGAGGAGGAGCACCATCTTTGGCTCCAGCTTCACCATCAAGTGCTGCTTCCAGTTCTTCAACAATTGGTTCAGCGGGTACCTATCCTGGAGGATCAACATCTGCTCCTGTTAGACCAGCTCCGCCTACAAGATCTGTAATGCCTGGCACTCCAATTAATGAGATATTGGCAACTATAGTTTATAAAAAGTTAAAGACTATTGATGGTTCAGTTTCAGACTCAGATATTTTTAAGAGTTTACGTCCTGAGCAAAATCTTGCTGGCTATAAGTTTATTGGCGACGACCCAACAAGAATTGCTGACTTCAAAGCTGCAATAGATGCTACAAGATATTCTGCTGCAAAAAAGGTTAAGCTAAAAAAACTTTTAGATAAGAAAATTGATGATGCAAGAAACATGGCAATAATAAGTTCTACAACATCAACTCAGAATGAAACTCCAAGTACACAGCCTTCGCCAGTAGCATCAAATGAAGCGCCTCTAAGTGATTATCCAAGTGAAAGAACTGGCAATCTTGCTGAATTAGATGAACTTATCAAAGCGTTAGAGAATAAGGCAATAAGTCCAGATAGAAGATCTTTCAAGAATGTATTCAATTCAGATTTTAGAAGAATTTCAGAAACATTTGATAGATTACGACCTAATATGCAACCAAGTACAGTTTCTATTTACGAAAACAAGTTAAGAAGATTAGAGCTTGAATTTGTTAAAGCTTTAGATGAATAAATATCAAACTATTAGGATAAAAAGATCTTCTTATTGAAGATCTTTTTTTATTTTGGTATAAGATATTTTAGAGGTAAAAATATTGTCCACTTTAGATGTAATAATGCTTACAAATACAGCAAATGATTCAGTCTTTCAAATGACAAATGAAACTATTAAGAGTCTAAAGAATTCTGAAGGTTTAGAAGAAATCAATATTATTTTGTTAGAGTCAAATTCAAATAGTCAATATGTATATGATGTAAATCATTATATAAAACCAAATATCCCTTTCAATTACAATGCTTACTTGAATATTGGAGTACAGTATGCAAATTCAAAATTTACTTGTATTTCTAACAATGATATTATTTTTTCAGAAAACTGGTGGACAAAGTTAAAACAGGCTATTGATAAATATAATTTAGATGTAGCTTCACCAAAATCTACTGCGCCTTTACAGCCTCACAATAATCAAAAAGAATATTTCAAGCACTTGTACACTCCAGATTCAATTACAAAACTTGAATTAAAAAGATATTCTTTTGCTGGCTGGTGTTTTACAATTACAGAAGATGTTAGAAATTGGCTCTTTCCTTTAGATGAGCAATTTTCACATTATCATCAAGACATAGATTTGATTATGGTCTTGAAACAAAAAAATGTTAATCATGGTTTTGTAGCCAGTTCAAAAGTCGAACATTTAGGCAACAAGTCTGCAGCATTTATTGACGGCGGAAAAATGAATAATCTTATCAAAACTAAGCAAGCATTGGAAAAGAAATGGGCTGGTTATGATATGTCTTTTATGGAGATTGAGTAATGAAACAAATTGATATTATTATGCTTACAAATACAGCTAATGATGATATATATCGTATGACTTTAGATGCAGTAAAAAGCCTTAGAAATTCATCTAAAGAAGATCTTTTCAATATTATTTTAGTGGAATCTAATAAAGATACTTCTTATGAGTTTCCAGTAGATGCTTACTTGAAGCCAAAAGAAACTTTCAATTATAATTTGTATCTTAATGAAGCAGTAAAGCATTGTTCTTGTGATTATTCCGCAGTATCAAATAATGATGTATATTTTCATGAAGGATGGTGGGAAAAACTCAGAGATGCAATGATCAAGCATGATTTAGATACTGCTTCGCCAAGATCTCCAAGAGAGCAAGTTGGTATTATTCCACAAGTAGAAATGAAGCATAGATTTACTCCAAACAATAAAGTGGTCGAAGGTTACATGATTGCATATCATTTCTGCGGTTGGTTTTGGGCAATGAGGAAATCAGTCAGAGAATGGTTGTTCCCTTTAGATGAGCAGTTTTCTTTTTTCTATCAAGACAATGATATTACAATGAGATTAGAAGAAAAAGGATCTAAACATGCTTTAGTTGCTTGTTCTCATGTAGATCATTTTGGTCAATCAAGCCATAAAATACTTGCTGAATCAAAACAATATTATAAACATACATTTGGTTTAGAGAAAAACTTTATGGAAAAATGGAAACACAAGCTTAAATAAAAAATCCCCCTTTTGGGGGATTTTTTATTTGTAGTTTCTAATGTCTTTTAGGAAAAATTCTGCATTTGATTTAGTTGTATTAAACTTCATGAAATGCTCCCTCAGATCATTTGAATATTCATCATACATTTGATCTAACCATTTTGTATCAAACTCATAGAAGAATAAAATCTTTGTTAACAATGCCTTTGGGAACCTATACATTGTGTACCTTGGTGCATTTGGAAGATTGATAAACAAAGGGACACAACCATTTCCCATAATTTCGTAATGTCTCAATGCATCCCAACCAGCCTTTTGCATGGTAATAGCAAACTTTGAAAATTGATAATCTTGATAGTATTCATATTCTTTTTCAAAAATGTAGGTTTTTCTGTCTCTTGGATCACTATGAGCCAGCTTTCTTTCTTTCTTTGCTGGTAGGTTTACTTTCATAGTAGGATATGCAAATTGGATTGGGCTAACTTTCCAGAAGTGTTCTTGAAACTCCTGATTATGCTCAAACATCAATTCTCTCTTGAAATAAAGTCCCTTGAGTTTAATTGACTCACTAAACTTTGGAGAGTCTTCCCCATCGACCATAATAATTTTGTTATGATCGTAATGCTCTTGAACAACATCCATGTAATCTTGACAACGCCAGATGCTTCCATAAACTACTAAATCAAAGTATTTATTGACAATCTTCTTTCTAATATCTTCTCTATCAGCATTATCAGAATCTAATAATCGGGTGAAGGTGAACCCTCTTCCATATTCTGACTTTACTTCATCATCGGTATAGTCAGTGTAAAGATTATATTTCTTATTACAATCTACAACATCATCGCCAAATAATTCTTTTAGACCACATAAAAGGCTGTCATTTTGATAATCAATGAGCCAAGGGAATTGTTGAGTTCTCTGATTCGGAGAGATATAAAGAATTTTCATGATTCTATTATACATAGAAATGAGGAAAATTAAACTTCACGAATTTGGTAATCAATATCTACTTCATAAAGTTGACATTCTTCAGCAAGTTTTTTTATTGATTTAATAATGTTTAATACATTCTTATTTATATCAATCTCAGGTAATGTTGTTTGCGCTTCTTGAATTCTATTAATCAAAGCTTGAGGAAAAATGGAACCTTTTTTAGACAAATCAAGAACATACAAAAGTGGAATTATAAATTCTGAAGAAACTTCAACACAATAATTCGATACATCAATATCACAAGCAAAAATTTGAAATGAAAAAGCTACACAGGATGTATCAAATATAATGAACTCTTTGCAATATTCATGGTCATAATTCAATTCATATTTGAAGCCATTATCTGTAAGAAGACTTTCCCATTCTTCTTCTGTACGCCTATTATTAACTTCAATATTGTCATTCAATAAAGTTACACCAACAGATTGATACTCAGAAGGTGGAAACATTTGAGCTTTCCATAAGATAGGATTTGCTTGTTTTCCATATTTTTTAGGTTCAAATGTTAGAACTTTATAACTCATATATATATTTTACAAAGCTTCTACCAATTTTTTGAACTCAGCAAAATTTTCACTTAAAATTTTATAAGCTTGTCTTTTGACATGCTTCTTCCTAATAGATTTCAAGAAATTTTTTCCATCAATTAATATGTTAGAATTATCAACATCATCAAAAATTTCTATACTTATGTAATTGATAAAATCTTCTTTCAGTTCAGCATTAACAAAACCAGGTATCCTTTCTTGTAATTTTTTGAAAATTACTTGAGGATTTCTTTCGTTAGAATCAAGATTGAGTTTTTGTATTAAGCTTGGAGAATATATGTGTGTGATATATGCACCAATTGCAGATTCTAATAATCTCTCAGGTAATGTTTCTCGATACAATGAATTGAGTTGTGCTGGTGCTTCTACAGGCAAGTTATAATATTCTTTGAGTAAAAATTCTTCCATCGAATCATCGTCAGTTAAATTATTACTTACGATAGCAAAAATATGATCTAATATCTCATCCTTTTTCTGCGACCATAGAGATTCCGTATATGTTCTTTGGAATTCTTTCAAAGGTTTGTTGTCATCTGGAATATTCATATCTTTCACAATAAGATTTAGAAAAATATCCCAAACTTGTTCTCTTGAAAGTAATTGTTTTTTATCATTGTAAAGCTGTGTCATATACTTTGTAATAATTGGGGCTATTGATTTAAAATAAGTAAGAAAATATTTATCCTCTGGGTATCTTCCTGCTCCTTTATCCAGAGCATGTACAAGCTCGTGCATAGATACATCTACTATTTTGAATAAAAGTGATGCTGGAAACGAAGGTATCAAAAGCATTGCTTTCATAGAAGGTACCCAAGCACCGATGCCTTCTTTATTTCCTTCAGTCACTTCTTCCATAGACCCAAATCTTTTAATTAAGAAATTAAAAGGAGAATTTTGAAGCTCAATGTTCATCTTGTCAAAATCAATAAACATCATTCCATGAACAATTTTCGAAGATTTTTTTATCATATATTCTAAATAATCTTCAATTTTGAAATTTAATTCATATCCTAATTGTTCTTCAATATATTTTTGGACATCAATATAGCCATATTTAGCTGTTTTGTACCACATTACAAATCTTCCTCATAAGTTTCAAAAAATTCTTTCCTTGCAATTCTATACACTTCTTGAAAATCTGGAAATGGTGAAACAATAAAATCTCCAGTTTTTAAAATCATTAATCTGCCCCATTTAGCAACAAACTCTATGTCTGAGCCTTGATATATAGCAGCTTTAATTTTTCCTATTGGTTTATAAATAGATCCATCTTCATGATCATAAAGTTTGATGTATCTTTGGTAAAACATTTCTTCAGGAATGATATATTCTTCTTGGTATTCAGTTTGTAAATTCTTAACTACAAAATCATCTTTTTTAGCGTAATTTGTAGTCTCCAGTCCATCAGCTGTCCAAGTTTCAATATATTCGTTTTCTTGAGCTGGTCTTGCATATATAAGAGCATACTTTCTGTAAATTTTTCCATATTCATTTATCAGAGGAAAAAATGAATTGTATGCGTCTTCGTGGTTCATACTATAATATTTGTGATGGCAGGTTCAAAGACTTGTTTTATTAAATAAGAAAAGTATGTACAGACTCAGTTCAAATGATTATCAAAACTTAGCCGAAAAGTTCGATTTTTTTGGTGATTATAAAATTGCTGATTATTACGACAAGCAATTAAGATTAGCTCAACAAAAATTAGCTCCAGAAGTTGAACAGGCTATACAAAGACAAGAAGCTGTAAAGAAAACTACTAAACAAAAAGTTTTTGATGCAGGTTTCAGTGCATTAGAAGCTTCATCAGCATTAGGTGCAAAAAAGGGAATTAAAAATGCTTATGATCTTGCATCTAAAGCTAAAACAAACCCAGAACTTGCCAAGAAAGCTGGATTTTTAGCCAATTGGATTACAACAAAAGTTCCAAAGCTTGCATTTGTGGCTAAATCTTTACCATTTTTAGGTGTAATTGTTCACTTGGCTTTCAGTTACCCTGTGATCATGAAGTATATTAATCTCATTCAACAAGGTAAATTTGAAAAAGAAATTTGGGCTGATCCAACTGAAAGAGCCACATTTATAGAGCAATGTATGATGCTCATAGCTGGATTTATGATGGCACCTCCTGCAAATGTAATTCCAGGATTTGCAGCAGCAGGAACAGCAATGTATGCTTTCGCAAGTGCAATTTCTTTAGGTAAAAAAGGCATTGAGTATGGCTTGAGAGCTACTGGTGAAATAGATGAAAATAAAGAAGAATTGGCTGCTCAAGCTGGATTAGCATTTAGTTCAGAGAATTTTGAAACTTTATTAGCAGTATACGATCCAAAAGTTCAATCTGTTCTAACAAATACTATACTTGGAATGTTTGATACTAATCCAAATTTACGAACAATAGATGTGTTGAATGATCCGAAAATTGCAAATATTGACTTTGTAAAGAATCAAAGTCTAAATAGTAGAAATAATCTTTTGGCTACTCAATTAAAAGAAGGCATTGGTTTAATATCAAAAGCTGCTAAAGAAGAATTAAAAAGTAAAGGGAACTTAAAAAAATCTCCTCAAACTGCCCCTCGTTCTTTAAGACCGGCTAAAAGTAACAATTACTATGTCGGATATGGCTATTCTGCATTCAAAAATACTAATGATCAACAAAAAGCCTTAAATGCAATGCGACACGAAATGATGCAAGATAACATTACTCCTGCCAATAAACAAGCAATTATCAAGGAATTCTTTGATATGTTTAAATCGTATAAGCAAAAAGTAGTATGAAAAACGAACAACTTATTAAATTAGCAAAACTTATTGATGATTTAGATGCTAACAACCATCATTTAGAAGCATATATATTAAATAAAGAATATATAAAGCTTGCACAAACTCCTGCACAAATAGAAACTGGAGAAAGAATAGTTGCCGATGAAGCTGCAGACAAAGCTTTAGGATTAGCTGGCGGAAATAAACTTACAGAAGAATTGATTAAAAAATTCCCATCTAAAGTGAAAGTAAGTCCTGGGTCTGCTCTTAAAGGTTTTGGGGTAGGTTGGCTTGTTGATTTAGGTGCAAACTATGTCTTAGATTTCTTTGAATCGTCACAAGGTCCATATAAAGTTTATCAATCAAATAAATCAGATTTAGACAAAATACTTACTGTTATCAATAAATTAGTTTCTTCGAATAAAATTTCTCAGTTGACCAGTCAAATCAGTGATTTAGCTGAACAAGGCATGAAGAAATTTGAAGAAGGAAAAGAAACTGTAAAGACTGCTTGTCATATTAATTTCAGAAAAGTTTACAATGCAAAAACTCAAAAATTGGCTATAAGAGGAAATC
>JACCDW010639807.1_pt1 | contig 16883 bp, 10 predicted proteins | sample 7449781 | NCBI WGS metagenome assembly JACCDW01 (sample SAMN15323449, study PRJNA562643) | freshwater metagenome | isolation source: river surface water | place: USA:Blue River Watershed | collected 2017-08-18
CAAGTTCGTACGCGTGCTGCAAATCCAGCTGGATTTGTTAAGAATGCGAAAACAGGTGCTAACGAAGCGAATTACGTAATTTCTACGTATGATTCTTTAGGTGATCAAGCAAACGCTCGTAAGATCGTTCGCATGGAGCGTCTATTGGAATTAGCTACAGAAGGTCACCGTTTCTTCGACTTAGTTCGTTGGGGTATTGCAAACAAAACTTTGAATGCATACTTGAAATACGAGTCTAAGTGGTTGGTAACTAAATTCGGAGGAGCATCTTATACTGACTCTGATGCATTATTGCCAATTCCTCAAGCACAAATTGATATTCAAGGAACTTCTATTTTGAAGCAAAACCCTGGTTATTAATCGTTTGATTTTATTTGGAAAAAGGTGGGAAGAAGTTCCCACCTTTTTTTTATTTTCGTAGTTCAATGACTCCACCTATGTATACTCGATTTTTATCCGCCATTCTTATTTTGTTGTTTTTTGCATCCTGCAAAAACAAAACCACTTTTGAACAATTATCCGGAGATGATACCGGTATTCATTTTTCAAATACGATCGCTGAAAACGATACACTATCAATTTTGAAGTATGAATACCTTTACAATGGAAGTGGTGTGGGCATGGGAGATTTTAACCAAGATGGCTTACTCGATTTGTTTTTTTCAGGTAGCCAAGCGAATGGGGCTCTGTACATCAATAAGGGCCAAATGAAGTTTGATGATGTATCTAAACAAGCGGGTATCGATACGAAAAATCGTTGGTGTTCCGGAGTTTCTGTCGTTGATATCAATGGGGATGGATTATTAGATATCTATGTGTCTGCCACAATGAAAATGGCAGTACGTGATCGAGAAAATATGCTTTTTGTTAATCAAGGAATCAAGAATGGAATCCCTACTTTCAAGGAAATGGGTGCTGAATATGGTGTGAATGATGCGGGGCATAGTGAGCATACAGCCTTTTTTGACTATGACCGAGATGGGGATTTGGATATGTATGTGTTGACAGATGTCATCGATCAATTTCCGTCACTTTACCGAGCAAAAGTGACGGATGGTTCCTATCCCAATACCGATCGACTCTATCGATGCGATTGGTCAAAAGAAAAAGGGCATCCCGTGTATACAAATGTTTCTAAAGAGGCAGGCATTACCATCGAGGGATATGGCTTGGGAATTAATATTTGCGACATCAATCAAGATAATTGGCCAGATATCTATGTGACAAACGATTATGTGTCGGATGATATATTATACATCAATAACCATGATGGAACCTTTACTGATCAAGCGAAGACCTATTTTAAACATACAAGTTTGAGTGCCATGGGGAATGATGTGGCGGATGTTAACAACGATGGCCTCCAAGATATTGTCGCCCTAGACATGTTGCCCAAAGACAATGAGCGCAAAAAACAATTAGCTCCACCGAATAGCTATCAAGCCTATCAAAATTCTGATTTGTATGGTTATACCTATCAATACATGCGGAATACTTTGCAACTAAATGCAGGGAAGAACCTTGCTGGTCAGCCAAATCCTTTTCAAGAAATGAGTTTGTTGGCGGGCGTTGCTGAAACCGAATGGAGTTGGTGCCCCTCTTTGGCCGATTTTGATAATGATGGTTACCGAGATTTACTCATTACGAATGGATTCCCACGCGATGTAACGGATCGTGATTTTATGTCCTACCGGGCAGATGCGCAGCAATTAGCATCAGATGCCGTTTTGATGGAGCAAATGCCTGTGATCAAGGTGAATAATTATGCATTCAAAAATAAAGGCGGCCTGAAATTTGAAGATGTGAGCGCTGCCTGGGGGATAAAAGTTCCTTCATTTTCAAATGGTGCAGCCTACGGTGATCTAGACAATGATGGAGACCTCGATTATGTGGTAAATAACATCAACGATGAGGCTTTTGTCTATCAAAATAACACCATGGAGGAATCGCCTGAGAAGGGTCGCTATTTACGTGTCCGTTTTGAAGGAAAAGGCTTGAATAAAAGTGGCCTCGGCGCTCGAATCGAGGGTATTTTTGCTGATGGAACACATTTCTATTATGAAAATAATCCATATCGTGGATACTTATCCAGCGTTGAGCCTGTTGCGCATATCGGTCTTGGAGCCAAGCAAAAAATCAAGGAATTACGTATTATTTGGCCAAATGATTCCATGCAAGTAATCCTTAACCCTGTCAGTAATCAATTAGTAAATGCGTCGATTACTAAAGCCAATCAGCCTTATAAGACCCTTTTTACCCCAAATTCTGCCTTGTTTCGTGATATTAGTGAACGTGTTCATCTAAGCGATGTTCACAAGGAAATGGATTTTATCGATTTCAATTTCCAAAGTACAACTCCTCATAAAATGTCCCAATTAGGACCTGGTGCTTCGGTCGGTGATGTAAATGGCGACGGTAGGGAAGATTTGTTTGTTGGCGGAGCTAAATTCTATTCAGGTACATTCTATCTCCAACAAGCGAATGGGACATTTACGAGAAAATATTTGGAAGGGGCTTATGATGCTCCTAAGAAATTAGGGGAAGACTTAGGTAGTTTGTTAATTGACATGGATAAGGATGGTGATTTAGACCTATATGTTGCGCGTGGAGGAACGGAGGAGAAAATAGGATCAAACAGCTCTCAAGATGTCATATACATGAATGACGGGAAAGGTAATTTTGTTGCTCAACAGGCCGCCTTACCCGTATTTACCGAAAGTAATTCCGCCGTCCGTGCTTCTGATATGGACCATGATGGTGATTTGGATTTATTTGTTAGCGGTCGGAACGTTCCATTTCAATATCCCAAAGGAACCGTGTCGCGATTGTTGCGTAATGATTCAAAGCCTGGGAATATCAAGTTTGTGGATGTGACAAAAGCAATGGCTCCGGAACTATTACAAGAGGCGATGCTCTGCGACGCTGTCTGGGCAGATTATAATCAAGATGGTTGGGCAGATTTAGTCGTAGCGGGAGAATTCTTACCGATTCAGGTTTTCCAAAATACGAAAGGTCATTTGAAGAAATTGACAGATACAGGATTGGAGCAGGCCAGTGGTTTATGGGCTTCTATCACGGCTGCTGATTTTGATCAAGATGGAGATATGGATTTTGTTGCAGGTAATATGGGTAAAAATACCTTGTTGCGCGCGAATGCAAAACAACCAGTAGAAGTATTGCACGGAGATTTGGATGGTAATGGAGTATATGACGTATTTCCTTTCGTTTACTTTCAGAACGCATCTGGCACATATGTATCTGCACCTTTGTTTGGGAAAGATGATACGCACAAACAAATGAATTCTACCCGCCCCCGTTTTGTGTATTACAAGGATTTCGGAAAAGTAACGCAAGAAGGATTCTTAAATGATGCAGAAAAGAAGAAAGCAAATCATTTGGCCATCACCGAGAATGCTTCCATGTACATCGAAAACAAGGGTAATGGGAAGTTTGAATTACATGAATTGCCTATGATGGCTCAAGTTTCAGCAATGAATGGCATGCAAGTATCGGATGTGAATCAAGATGGTTACCTCGACCTCATTTATATCGGAAATAACTATGGAAACGAAGTAGCTATGGGTCGATATGATGCGTCGAATGGGGGGGTATTATTAGGTAGCCCCAAAGGTTTTCACTATCAAGTCAATACCGGGATTTTAGTCCCGGGGGATGCTAAAGCCTTAGTGGGCATTCAAATTGGAAATGAGTTAGCTTATGTTGCTTTACAAAATAGGGGCGCCATGAAGGTCTTTACACCTTTGGCTCCAATGACAAAAGCAGCTATACCAGCAGGGAAAGATTTTAGTTATTCGTATAAAGGACATAAGCAGAAAATAGCGTGGTCGTATGGTTCTTCCTATTTGAGTCAGAGTAACCAGGCCCAAGCTTTTATTCCGGCCGGAGCAAAATTAGTGCAATAGGTTTTTGATGAAATGCATTTGTAAGCCAGGAGGAATTTGAACTCCTGGCTTTCTTTTGCCAAATTGGTAATTACCTAATAGAATATCGATGTCTCCATCTTTATCTACATCGCCAGCGTCCATCACAATGTAATGTGCACCTTCTGGGAGCCCAAGATTGCTGACTTTGAATTGCATGCTTCCTTGGTTTTGAAAGTAAAGAAATCCTTCGTTTTTGCCCTTATCGTTTTCCGCAAAAAAAGCAATCATCGCCAGGTCTAAATCCCCATCTTGATCAAAGTCGCGTGCGACTGTTTTTGATGCCCCATAAGCCGGGAAGAAGTAGGATTCTTTGAAATTATTTCGTCCATCATTCAGGTAAATGTGAACCCCATGAAAGGCCTTTTTCGAAAAGGAGTAGTCGGCATTATCCCCATTTGACACGATGATATCCGCATGGCCATCTTGATTCATGTCGGCAACTTCCATGTAACTACTGCCAAATACCGGATCAAATTGCAAGAGTGGCTTTTCGATAAATAATCCTTTGCCCTTATTGATAAACAAGGAAACACCTTCTCTTGCCTGAGCTGTTAATATCATCAAATCAGGTTTTCCTTCTCCTGTAAAATCTCGGATTACTACGTTCCGAGCGCCTGCTTGTATTTTAAGGGGATGAATGTGTTGGTTTTTCCCATCCACCCAAATCAATTGACCTTGTTCGAATCCATATTCACAGATTACATAATCCAAGACACCATCTTCATTCAAATCAGCGACCTGTAAATCCACGGGGCGTTTTAATGAATCCAAAATGACTTGTGCTTTATTTTCTTTTAATTCATAGAGCGTCCCTAATTTTTGGTCATTGGGATACATTTTTCCGATGCCTGTCAAGAAAGTTCGAGCACCAATAAATTGTGTAGAAACGTTTGCACTTCGTGTTTCAATTTGCGATTTGGCATGAAGATTTTTGTCTAAAATAAGCGTTTGATGCGTCCGCATTCCCACCCAGACTTCGGGCTTGTTTGGGTGAATCTTAATTGAGGTGACGCCTGCAATTAAGTCATTAGGCGTAAGGTATTCGGAAACTTGGAAATGGAAAGGCTCCAGGCTTATGGATTCTTTCTTCTTTTGTGGAATTGCCTTAGCTGGGGCATTTCGGGTATAGTAATTAACAATTGCTTGCCAATCTTCCTGCGAGATACTCGGCGTTTCTGGGTAAATATTCAGTTGCATTGCACTCTGAAATTGTTCATCTGAAATACGGGTCATCAGTTCAAAACGATTTCCTAAACCCAATCGATAAGACATTTCAGGCAAAACACCGGTCTCCCAAGTCTTCTTATCTAAGAGGCTTGGGTCAGGGAATTTATGACAGGAGCCACAAGTTTTCTTGGCAATTGCTTCCTCCTTTTCCTCTTGAGTTTGTTGGCAACTGAATAATATTAGGCTAATTAGGCAAATGTATAATAGGGATTTCATCTCAATTGTTAAGGAGCTATGATGGCGGTTGAATCGACGGCAACCTTACCATTGCAGCTAAAGTCGAATGCGAAGTTTTCGGGTTTGATAAAGGGCATTTTGCGATAGCCTTCAATGGCTAATGATTGATCTGCATATACTTTTTCCATAAATTTGGCAAAGGCTGGCATCGCCATTTTGGCTCCCTGTCCTAAGGCCAAACTACGGAAGTGGATGCTTCGGTCGTCTCCACCTACCCATACCCCAGCAACTAATTTTTGGGTAACTCCCATAAACCAGCCATCGGAATAATTTGATGTGGTACCCGTTTTGGCACCTATTTCATTGCCAGCGACGAGGGATGTTCGTTTTAATCCTTCTGCGGTTCCACCAGGTTCCTGCACGGCTCCTTGCAACATGTAAGTCATCAAATATGCCGTTTCGGGTTTGATGGCGGCCTTCACTGGGGGGGAATATTCACGAAGTATATTTCCTACTTTATCAGTAATGCGCAAAACCAAAATGGGATCAATTTTTTCACCCCCATTTGCTAAGGTACTATAGCCGGAAACTTGTTCGAAAAGGGAAACTTCTGATGCTCCTAAACACAAGGATGGGACTTCATTTAATGGACTCTCGATACCACATTTATGTGCAAATTCAGCGATCTTATCAGGACCTAATTGCTTCATTAATTTGGCAGAAATGGAGTTGATGGATAATCCCATTGCTCGGCGCAACTTCATGTTTTGGTAACTGTATTTTCCATCGGAGTTTTGTGGCGTCCAAGTTCCTCCGCTCAAACCATCTTCTTCTCCAAATGTCACCGGCTCGTCCACTAGTTCATCACAAGGGGTCACGATTTCATTCTCAATGGCAGCCCCATAGACGAAGGGTTTGAAGGTTGATCCTGGTTGGCGCTTACTTTGTGATATGTGGTCGAATTTAAAATATTTATAGTTTATTCCTCCAATCCAGGCCTTCACGTGTCCATTCATGGGGTCCATGGCCATCAGACCGCAATTCAAAATGCGTTTGTAATAGTTCAGCGAGTCCATCGGACTTAAGGTGGTGTCTTTATCTCCATCCCAGGTAAATACGGTCATTTTGATCGGTCGCTTTAATTCTTCCCAAACCTTAAATTCATCATTGTTATAGGCATTCATTAATTCGCGGTAGCGCTGTGTGCGCTTCATTGCATCCTTTAAGAAACCTTTGATTTCTTTCATTTCTTCATTTACCCAGGGATTCCGTCCGCGCCAATGCTCGTAAAACAATTTTTGTTCCGCCCGCATGTGTTCTTTAACCGATTCTTCTGCGTATTGCTGCATCCGAGAATCGATACTTGTATAAATGCGTAATCCACTAGTATATAAGTTCAGCTGTTGATCTTCCGGGCGGTCTTGATTCAATTCCTTGATGGCCGATAAAACTTGCTGGCGTATGGCCTCTCGAAAGTAGGGAGCAGCGCCGGTGTTTTGATTCTCGACGCGATAATGCAGATTTAAATCTTCGGCTTGCAGTTTGGGCAAATCTTCTTCTGTTAGGAATTCGTATTTAGCTAATTGACCTAATACAACGTTTCTGCGTTCCAAGGTTCGCTCGGGTCGAACGCGTGGGTCGTAAAGGGAAGGATTTTGTAGTAACCCAATAAGTGTAGCTGCTTCGGTCAAGCTTACATCTTTAAGGTCTTTTTGAAAATAGGTCCTACAGGCTACTTGAATTCCGTAGGCATTGTTGCCAAAACTCACTTCATTCAAATACATAGCCATGATTTCTTGTTTGGTGTACCGACGTTCCAATCGGATGGCCAAGATCCATTCTTTTACTTTGGCAACCACAGTTCTCACACCATCAATTTTCATCAATAATCCCATGTAAACAGGGTCATCCTCCCCGAATTCCATCGATCGTGTATGAAATAGATTTTTTGCTAATTGCTGTGAAATGGTACTTCCTCCACCGGAAGTCCCGAGGGTAAATACGACCCGGAACATGGAACGAATGTCGATTCCCGAGTGCGCCGTAAACCGGGCATCTTCTGTCGAAATCAACGTGTGAACGATGTTGTCAGGCAATTCCTCGAACTCCAAAGGGTTACGATTTTCCCTAAAATACTTGCCTATTTCCTGTCCATCCTCAGAAATAATCAACGATGCGACCTGGCTCTTCGGGTTTTCTAGTTCATACAAACTAGGCATTCCCCCAAACAACCAAAGAAAATTGTAGTTGACCGCTACAATAAGCAATATGAGGCCAAGACTTGATCCCAAAAAGAATCGATACAAGAATCGAATGATTTTTTCGTATTTCCCGCTTTCAAACATACTTATTTATTTTTAGGAATGGCGTTGATTCGTGCTTCCGCTTCCAACTTTAATGGGCTCATTGGGAAGAGTTGAACAAATTGTTTCAGTGTTTTCAGATAGTCAGCCGTGTTTTTTAAACCCGCCTGACATAGTGCACTTAAAAATACGATTTTATCTTCCGATTTACTACCGGGATAATTGATTCGTATTTGTTGGCATGCCTGCAATGCCACATCAAATGCATTTGATTTAAATGCAAGATAGGCAGTTTCGTAGGCCTTTTCCGCTTGTTGTTCCTTGCTATCTGAAAGCGTCCCTGTTTCTAATTTAAGCATGGTTAATTTATAAATTGAATCAGGGAATCGGTCAACTAATATATTGCGAAAGTTTGCCTTATCCTGTTTGGTTTCGGCACATAAGTAGCTGAGGTATAGTGCTTCGGCCTCATAAGTGGAATAGGGGAATTCCGTCATTAATCGATTCAAGTGCTTTCGTGCCAGCGCATGATCACCCATTTGCGTTTTGCAATATTTACCTAAATCGAATAGTGCTTGTTCCTTAATTTTATTTGACGCCAGCAGTTTAGCTTCTGTAGTAGGGATGCTATTCAGCCAGATTTCCATGGAATCTGAGCTTGGCTTTGCGCTTGACGTCGTACCAATGGTGATTTGTTCTGCTGGTAGATTTGTGCTTGCCGCAAGAGGGGCATTTTGTTTGTTTTTTCTGTTCCAAAAGTCTTCCAAATTTCGAATGCCCCATTTCATGTTAAATTCCTGTTCTCCTTTAATACGCGCTTGCTCATTGTAAAAGTAAAAGCTTTGTTGTTCCGGATTTGAAGGCCTCCGAGTGAAATTTGCGATTGTCTTTTGTGGTTTGGATTGGTTTTTTTGTAAGGAATCGCTCCGTGAAATCTTTTTTGCTTGCGTCAGTTTGTAGTGGGCTTGCAATTCGCTCAAGGGTAATTTGGCCAGTTTTTGTAAGGAATCCTCTTGCTGAATTTTGCTGTCCAATAGGATAAATTGATTCCAATCCTTTTTCAATTTCTGAGCCTTCATATAGGCTGGATGAGAGGTTGCTAAGCTAATAGCGGCAGAATCGAAGTAAGCTGAGGCTCTTGTGTAATCCTTGATTTGATTTGCAAAAAGAGTCCCTAATTGGAAGTAAAGTTCCCCCTTGTTTGGGTTGTTTTTGGTGGCTTTTTCCCATGCATTTTTAGCACGATTTAAATCCTTTTGTTCCATGAAAATTTTTCCCATGGCAACATAGATTTCTGCTTTTTGATCCTCGTTTTTCGGATCTTCTAGCATTTTTTCAAGGGCAGGAATGGATTGGTCAAGCGATTTATATGCAATGTTTGCGCGCAGGGTTAATTCATAATTTGACTTTTGACCCATGCTATTTTGATAGGCTTGTTTGGCTAGGGTTACTTGATTGATCTTCTCGTTCATTTGGCCTAATATGAAATACAATCGACTCCTTTCGCTTCGATTTTTTGTCTTTCCCACGACTTGATTTAACAATGAAATACATGCATTGATTTCGCCTTTTTGTTGGTGTTCGTAGGCCTTAACTAATTGGTAATCCCAACCTGATAATTCATTTTCCAACAAAAATGCTTCCGCTTTTTCAGCTGATTCAAAATCATTTTGCATCAAATACACTTGAAATAAACGGGTCAAGGCTTTTCGTTGTGTTTTGGTGTCGGGTTCAATGGTGTTGATGTATTTTAAAGTCTCAATGGCGTTTTTATAATCACCTTGGAGCATGCGACCTTCGGCGATCAACAGGTAGGCATCGTCTACATAAGCCGAATTTTGATGTCGGTCGATGACCAATGAGGCTTTTCGGATTAGGTTCCCGATTTCTAATTTATGACTGATCCCAAATGTAGAATCGATGGGGACTAGGATAGGCAATTCATTTGCGAAATTTTCATTGCGTTCAACTGCCACTTGTTTGTGCAGGCTAATTAATAGTCGGTCCGCTTGCCATATTGCATTGTACTTTGCGTTGATATTATGAAAAGTTACGGCAGCGGGTTTTGTACTCTGCTGGGAGCAGCTCCAAGAGAACAATAATACAAAAGCAACCGAGAGAATCCGAATCATAAAATGTGACGCATACAATTTTCAAATTTACAATATATATAAATGAAAAAGCCATAAATTTAGTGTGTGGACCAAGGATTATTTTTATAAAGATGCAATCATATCAACGTTATATCGGGGCAGCATTTCAAATGTTGGTAACAATTTTAGGAGGGGTCTATTTAGGCCGCTATTTGGATACCTATTTTCACACACACACGCCCTGGTTTACACTTGGTTTTTCGCTTGGATCCATCGCTTTTGCGATGATCGCTTTGATCAAAAGTCTCCCCAAATAATTCGCAAAATATTCCGTAAATTGCTGTTATTTTTCATGTTAAACTCGCGCTAGCGTGTTCGAAGGTCGGCGATTAATTCTATTTCTTGTTTTTGTGAGCATCGGTCTGGTGTTCATTGGGAAGCTCTTTTATTTGCAATTGCTTGACGATACCTATGAAAAGGCAGCGGATAATAATGCGATTCGAAAAATCATCCAAGTGCCTTTTCGGGGAGAAGTATATGACCGCAAAGGCAAATTGATCGTTTATAATACGCCTGTTTATGATGTCTACATTACGCCACGGAAAGCGGTGGTTCAAGATACAAACCGTTTTTGTAAGCTTTTTGGTGTAACTCGGGGGTATTTTGATACAGTTACCAAACAGGCACGTGCCTATTCGCGGGTCAAGCCTTCCTTGTTTTTAAAGCATCTCTCCAAAGAAGATTTCGCACGAATTCAAGATGCAATGGTTGACTATCCAGGCTTTTCTATTACCACTACGGCGTTTAGAACCTATCAGTCCATCGCATTTTCAAATGCCCTTGGCTATGTGGCTGAAATTAATCCGAACTCGCTGAAGGATCAACGGGACGATTATTACCGACAAGGTGACTATGTAGGAATTTCGGGGATTGAGTCCTATTATGAAGATGTTTTGCGGGGCCAGCGTGGGGTGAAATACCGCATGGTAAATAGCAATGGGGTTGAAAAAGGGGATTATAAGAAGGGAAAGCTAGATGTTAATCCCGTAGCTGGGAAAAATTTGTACACGAGTATCGATATACGAATACAGGAATACGCTGATAGTCTCATGATGCATAAGGTTGGAAGCGTCGTTGCGATTGAGCCCTCCACGGGAGAGATTTTGACGATGGTTTCTGCTCCATCCTATGATCCTAGTTTGTTAGCTGGCCGGAACTTTTCTAAATACTATCAGAAACTGGCCTTAGATCCCTTGAAACCCTTGATCAATCGGCCTCCTTCTGCATATTACCGACCAGGATCGACATTTAAGTTGGTGCAAGCACTCGTAGGCCAGCAGCTGGGAATTCTTTCAGCAGGATCCGTTTTTGGTCATGCAGGTGCGCCTGTCAAATGTCACTCGCACAATACATCGCACAATGATTTGCACAATGCCATTCAATGGTCATGCAATCCTTATTTTTACCATGCCTTTCGAAAAATTCTGTACGATGGGACAAGTGGAAATGCGTTTGAGCGTTCTGCGCAGGGATTACAACGCTGGTCGGAGTTAGTCGCCAATTTTGGTTTTGGTCGGAAGCTAGGCGTCGATGTCAGTAATGAGAAAAAGGGAAACTTGCCCTCTGTGGATTATTACAATAAGGTGTACAAGGGGGAGAATACATGGAAGTTTTCAAATATATATTCCTTGAGCATAGGAGAGGGGGAGTTGGTTGTTAGTCCCTTGAAAATGGCAAATTTTGCTGCGATTATTGCGAACCGCGGTTGGTATATTCCGCCGCATTTAGTGAAAGGAGTGGGGGATAAACGGACAATTGATCCATTTTATAAGAATCCTGTTTCGGTGGGTGTAGATGCCAAATATTTTCCAGTGGTTATTCAGGGGATGCAAGATGCGGTATTGCATGGAACGGTTGGGGCTGATGGCCGGATTCCAGATATAGTCATGTGTGGAAAAACGGGAACTTCTCAGAACAAGAAAGGCAAGGATCATTCGATTTTCATTGCATTTGCGCCAAAGGACAATCCAAAAATTGCCATCGCGGTATTTGTGGAAAATGCAGGATTTGGTGGATTTGCGGCGGCGCCTATAGCCTCCTTGATTATCGAGAAATATTTAAAAGGCCGGGTAGACCGAAAGGCAGTGGAGACGAAATTTATGAATATGAGTTATTTGGCCAATGTAACTTATAACCGACCTATTAAAAAAGTATTAAGCGATAGTTTACGAAAATGAGTCAAAGCGCGGGACATATGGCAGGTCGATTAGACTGGTGGAGCGTAGGTTTGTACGCACTCTTTGCACTCTTGGGGTGGATGAGTATTTATTCCGCCGTTTATAATCCAGAGGCGCCGCTAGGGATATTTGATGCGGCATTTTATACGACCAATGCAGGGAAACAATTGATTTGGATAGGTACAAGTTTTGTGCTCATCATGTTTATTTTCGCGTTGGATTTTCGCTTCTTTGAGTCCTTTGCGCCCGTTATTTATGGGCTCTTTATTGTGTTGTTGATTCTGGTTCCCTTTTTAGGTGTTACGATCAATGGCTCGCATTCATGGTTTAAAATCGGAACGGTGACGATTCAGCCTGCTGAATTTGCTAAGACGGCAACAGCTCTTTTGCTTGCCAAATACCTCAATGACCCTCAAGTTAGTTTAGCGCGTTTTCGAGATCAGTGGAAAGCCGCTTTGATCATGGGACTGCCAATTTTGCTAATTGTTGCTTCCAATGAAACAGGCTCCGCTTTGGTGTTTGTGTCTTTTGTTATCTTACTTTATCGAGAAGGTTTGCCTAGCGAATATCCCGGCTTATTATTAGGGGGAATATTCTTATTTGTTAGTGCCTTGATTTTGAAACCATTAACCATTTTTATCATATTGCTTATTTTGGCAGGGATGTTGGTGCTATTAATGCCGATTTACCTCCAACGGATGTATCAAACCTATGTAAAAATTGCTGTAGGTATTTCCGTGATCATGTCGCTTGCGATGCTAGTAGAATGGGTCGTAAACAATGTATTAAAAGAGCATCAGCGCAACCGGATTAAGGTATTATTGGATCCAGATTTTGATCCTAGAGGCTTGGGTTATCAGGTTACACAATCGAAAATTGCGATTGGTTCTGGTGGATTTTGGGGGAAGGGTTATTTGGGAGGAACACAAACCAAATTTGATTTTGTGCCCGAGCAGAGTACTGATTTTATCTTTTGTACCATTGGGGAGGAATTTGGATTTGTTGGTGTCGCTGGCATCATCATTTTATTCATGGGTTTTCTTTGGAGACTCATGTACTTGGCTGATTTGCAGCGTTCGCGTTTTGCACGCGCCTATGGCTTTGGAGTGGTAGGTATTTTATTTTTTCACTTTTTGGTGAATGTTGGCATGACCATTGGCTTAATGCCGATCATGGGAATTCCATTGCCCTTTTTTAGTTATGGAGGTTCTTCATTATGGTCCTTCACTATTTTGCTTTTTATCTTTTTAAAATTGGACTCTCACCGGTCGGATATGCTTTCTCGCTAATATGGAAAACGAAAAAATTTCTTCTAAAGCCAAAATGTTGATTGCCGTTGCGGCACTTGGGTATTTTGTTGATGTTTATGACCTGATCTTATTTTCGGTTGTTCGGAATCCAAGTTTGATGAGCCTAGGACTTCAAGGGGGAGAGCTTCTTAATCAAGGCTTGAACTTGATGAATGTTCAGATGGGGGGTATGTTGATTGGCGGGATTTTGTGGGGTATTTATGGAGACAAAAAAGGGCGTAAATCGGTTTTATTTGGTTCGATATTACTCTATTCATTAGCAAATGCCCTGAATGGTTTAGTCACGGATTTAAATACCTATGCCATCCTTCGCTTTATTGCAGGTGTCGGTTTAGCAGGAGAATTAGGAGCAGGAATAACCTTGGTGAATGAGACCTTGCCTCCTTCCAAACGAGGGATTGGTACGCTGATCATCGCGGGCGTAGGAGCAGCGGGGGCTGTTTTTGCACCAATCATTGCCAGTTTAAGTTCAGATCCGGAGTGGTGGAGAAGCTGTTATTTTATTGGCGGGGGCATGGGATTGGCTTTGTTATTGTTGCGTTTGGGGACTTTTGAATCGTCGATGTATTCCCAAATGGAATCCGATGTACAGAAGGGGAATTTCTTTCAATTGTTTTCCTCGGGCGAAAAGTTTAAGAAATACATGTATTGCATTCTTATGGGATTACCTATTTGGTATATCATCGGGATATTGGTGTTTTCTGCCCCTGAGATTTTTAAAGGGAAGGTGAGTGCTGGGGATGCGATCATGTACTGTTATTTGGGCCTGGCGCTTGGGGATTTCGCATCGGGAGCTTTGAGCCAATGGCTAAAGAGCCGGGGTAAGGCTGTGTTAATTTATTTAGTTGTTGCCGTAGGTCTTTGTGCGTATTATTTATTTGGGATGTCGGAGATTTCGACAACCTTAGCTTATGCGATGATCACGCTGCTCGGATTTTTTGGGGGTTATTGGGCGGTATTCTTGACCTTTTCCTCTGAGCAATTTGGCACCAATGTGCGGATGACGGTCACTACGACGGTTCCCAATTTTGTACGAGGCGCATTGATTCCCATCTCATTGCTATTTAAGTTTCTTATTCCTTCGGTTGGCCTCATACATTCGGCAGCATATGTGGGAATATTATGTTTTGTTCTGGCCATGTTTGCTGTTTCTCAATTGAAAGAGACGTATGGTAAATCCTTAGATTACACCGAATAATGGCACTCATTTCGAAGAAAAAAGCCCCTTTCCGGATTAATAACCAGTTGCGCCGTTATTTGCATAAATACAATCGGGAGCATGCGATGAATATTTCCTACCAGGATTTATTACGTTATGAGAACTCCATTGTTTTGTATGATAAAAACGGACAGGATACACTCTGGGAAACGGTTTTTTATTCTCCATCTGATCAGGCGGAAGTTTATGAGTCTTTGAAGCAGATTTATGCCGATTTAAAAACGGATGGCAATGAGGAAGTGATTAAGCACTTGGTGATAGACCGGGTCGATTTTTGTACCTATGGAAATACACATCCTTTCCGTATTCGGATTGTGAATCGAGTGAATGATAATTTCGATTATTTCTACATAAAAATTGCGGATGCATCCCGTGTTTATGGCCTAGAATTAGAGCACATTTTGTCTCCTAATCGGATCAATTACGTTACCTATGACAACACACTTGTGGAGGAGCATATTGCTGGAATTCCGGGAGATGCCTTTTTAAAACAGGATTTGGAAAAGGATTTGGAGTCGCCTATTCGTTTGGCCAAAGAATTCGTGAAGTTCAACGAGCGTTGTTTAGTCCAATTATTGGGCGATATGCATAGTGCCAATTTTGTGATTATAACGAACCCGGATTTTGAGGAAATTTATTATCGGATTAGGCCCATTGACTTTGACCAGCAGTGCTATGAAGGGAAGAAGTCGGTGTATATGCCGCAATATTTCAAGCAAAATAATGCTTTGATTGACTTGGGGATGAAATACATGACACCGGAATCGGTTTGGCAATATCAGATTGAGGAGCGTTCTATGATAGCAAGCCGATTAAAGAGTGAGAGCCAACGGGTTTCCGATTTAATGACGGTGATGTCCAAAGATGATATTGCGCCTGAAGAAAATGTCGAGCAATTAAAAGTAGAGCTTGCTAAACATTATCACGATGATCGTTTTTTAGCCTGTAAAACGATGGGCGAGATTGTTTGGAACAGCTTAGAACTTGTGATGCGTCACTAATTATGATTTCAGCGTTGCATAGGCCATGAGGCTAAGTCCAGCCATGTAAGCTAAGCCTCCAATGGGGGCAACTGCTCCCCATAATGTATTCTGCGTGATGCAAATTAGGTAAAGTGAGCCTGGGAAGATAATGGCCCCAGCGAAAACAAGGTATCCTGCTGTTTTTAGGAATTTATTCGAGATTTGCATTTGCCAAACTCCAAGGATCAATAAGATTATCCCACCATACATCTGATAGCGAGCAGCTGTTTCAAATGTCTCTAATCGGTTAATATCGCGTAAATAATCTTTCCAAGCATGTGCGCCAAATGCACCGAGTGCAATAGAAAGACCAGCCATGATAGAGCCGCTAAAGAGGGAGAATTTTTTCATATAAGGGGATAAAAAAAGGCCTTGTTGTTCCCAAGGCCTTCCTATTAAGATGCTAAAGAAACTTTCAGATCGTTCAGTTTCCGCTTAATTGAATCGTCAATTTGTTGGTCGCCTACTTTCAAAATGAATCCGCCAATGAGGCTTTCGTCGATTTTTTCGATTAATTCAACTTCTTTGCCCGTATAATCTTTGACAATTTTAGACACCGTTGCTTTTTGTTCTGCGGTTAAGCTAGAAGCCGTTGTAACGGTTGCTTTTTGGATCCCTTTGTAATCCGTATACATGGAGACAAACTCCTTTGCAACGGCAGGGAGAATTTTCTCACGGTTTTTGTTCGTGATAATTACGAAGATGCCGTAAGAAACAGGATTGAACTTATCTTTAAATAACTTCGCTAGGATAGCTAATTTCGTATAATGCTTAATGATTGGGCTCTTGAGAGCTAATACTAAATCATGACTTCCTTCGCAAGTTTCTGTGAAATCGATCATATCTTTAGCTACTGCTTCCACGACATTCTTTTCAATGGCGAAGTCAAGCAGTGATTTAGCGTAACGATGAGCTACAATTAATTCTGACATGGTCTATTCGATTAAGATAATTTAACGTCAGCCATCCACTCAGTTACTAATTTCTCCTGAGCTGCTTTGTCTTTTAATTGGCTTTTTAACACTTTTTCTGCTAAGTCTAACGAAAGGCTAGCAGCTTCTTTACGAATAGCTGCTACTGCACTCGCTTTTTCTTGTTCGAAAGCAACGCGTGCTTTTTCGACTTCCTGATTAGATGCTGTTTGAGCATCTAATTTGGCTTGTGCGATCATGGCATCTGATGCTTCTTTCGCTTGTTTGATTAATGCATCACGTTCCGCACGAGCAGACGCAATTAATTGTTCATTACCAGCTTTCAATTCGGCCATTTCAGCACGTGTTGTTTCTGATAATTTGATCGCTTCGTCGATGGATTGCTCACGCTCGGCTAACGATTGAATGATTGGTTTCCA